>SCPP01000161.1_pt1 | contig 64141 bp, 89 predicted proteins | sample 6106811 | NCBI WGS metagenome assembly SCPP01 (sample SAMN10720449, study PRJNA508395) | human gut metagenome | isolation source: Participant 2 stool, 15 month | host: Homo sapiens | collected 2018
CGTTACCTTTACCGGCCGGTCATCAATGGTAACGCTTACCGTATCCTCATTACCTCCAGGCCTCCGGCCCGGTAAATCCGTGCGCTTCTGCCCTTTGAATGTAAACGATCCATAAAGCGGTGATAACGTCTCAGATGGGAATTCACCTGGCTAAAAGCTCCATTGGCGTAAAGGGCTTTGTAATGTAATCATCCGCCCCCATGTTCAGCCCCCAGTATCTTATCTACTTCCTCTGATTTTGCGAGATAGGAAAAGTACTGGAAAGTCGAAACTTTCCCGCAGTCTTGCTACCATGGTAATACTCGTCCATCCGCGGCATCATCACATCTACAATTGCAAGATCGATGGGCTGATTTTAAGGATTTCCAGGCCCTCAAGGCCGTCGGCTGCCTGAAAAACCCCATATCCCTGGCTTTAAAAAGATTTCACACCTTCCCGTATCTCTTTATCATCCTCCACTAACAGGATCCGATCCCCACTCATATCTGTTTCCTCCTTACATCCATATGATAAAATATAAAAACAAAAATAAGGTGTATAAAATATAAAAGACTTTCTAAAGATTGATTGTAGCATTTTAAAAGGACAGAGTCACCCCCTAAACAGGGATTCTCTGTCCTCTTTTTATGGTTTATTTTCTCTCCAGAAGTCCGTTTAACAGGAGGGAACCATCCTCTGCCCGTTTCGGCATCACAGTAGTATCCAGGGATACGAACCAGTCGTCCGTTACCTTCTCTCCCTTGCTGTTTTCGTAGGCCTTCGTGTCCTCATGATAGAAATAATTGGTTTCGCTGTAAATGCTGCTTTCATCCTGACCTTTCAGCTGAATGTCCTCACTGTGGCCTTCCCCTGTGCCATAGGAAATATTCCCCTCTCTGCCACATAGGCCGTATCTGCCCGGTTGGCGGTATAGATGGCAATATTAGGGCCTTCATTGTTGAAAGAAACATTATTGTAGATTTCAATATCCGGACAGCTGTTGGAATCAATGCCCTTTGCTTTGTTTTCGTAGGTAATGCTGTTTTTTAACACATGATGGCCGCTGATGCCGCTGCCTCCCCATTTTAAATCCGTTTCCGTTTCCAGCATCGATCACGCTGCCGGATTCATCATACACATAACCGTTTTTAAATGCCACGCAGTCCTCAATGGTCACTGCTCCGATTTTTCCTGTGGCGATCTTGGCAAAGAGATCCCAGCCGTCATCCGCATTATAGGCAGCAATGCAGCCCCGGAACACATTTCCTTCTCCGCAGGTCAGCTTGGCTGCAAAGCCATCTGCATCCTCCATGGCTTCATCGCAGTTATTATAGGAGGTACAGTTTAAGATCAGGTTGTCCGAAGGCCACATATCAATGGTCTCCTCGGATGTTCCGCTGACCTGAAGGCCGGTGTTTCCGTTATTATAGGTCTTAATTCCCTCTAAAATATTGTGATGGCCTGAAAGGCGGATTCCACAGTTTCCGTCGGAGGCATTGCATACGTCAATATTTTTAATATGCCAGTAATCCCCCCAAAGCTGAAGGCCTGTGCCTTCCTTTGCAAAGTCCAGAACTGCCTTTCTCCCTCTGCCGGAGCCAGAACATGGGCGCATCCTCTGTTCCATCTACGCCGCGCAGAACGGTAAGCCCTTCCTTAAAGGTATAGGTACCTCCTTCCATTACAAAGCTCTGTCCGGGAGCCCCATACCAGAACGCCGTTGCCAGATCAATGGGAGCTTCCTTTGTTCCCGTCCCATCGGGTGTGCCGTCTTTGGAAATAAAGATGGTATCACCGGATAAGATACGGCAGCTTACTGTCTCATCAAAAGAAACAGTTCCGTAATTTGCAAGCTCTGTATATTCATTGATCTTATATCCCTCTTTGGGAGTAAATGCGATGATAAAATGATTTTCTCCCTCTTTTACCGGATAGGAAGCCTTTACCGGAACCTCTGCCTTTACTTCCAGAGTATCCAAAGCATTTCCTTCTTTATCGGAGATCACAGCCGTACCGTCTGCATTCGTCTTAAAGGAAAGGGGATACTCGCTGGAACCGGACGTATTGGAGGAAAGGAAGGTAAAGCTTACATTTTCCTTTTCTACAGGACGTTCCTCTGCAGGCGCATCTTTTGCCGGGTCTGTTACCTCAAATTCAATGTTGTTAAAAGTGGCATTGCAGCCTCTGGCTACAGCAAATCCTGCATAAACTGAATTATCAATTACATTCAGGTTCTCAGCACCATACAGGGTGCGGGAATATTCATTTCCTCTTTGTCATAATAAGCTGCCTCATAGCCTGTATTGGTCTTTCGCAGCTCCATGGTGTAGGTTTCTCCCGCTGTCAGCAGTGTTTCCTTGTCAAATGCCTCTGAATCCAGAGTCAGCTTTCCTGCCTCCGGCGGCGTAGTGTCCGATTCTACTCCTGTGATCATCCGGTATCCGATGCCGTCCTTCATGGAGGTCTTTGTGCCGTCCTCATCATAATAGCTTAAACTGCTTCCGATGACTGCCGCGGAATTTGTAAAAAAGGAGCAGTCTGCCACTGTATCCTCACCAATACTGTCTCTGGCAATAATGGCTACTCCCTCCTGGCCGTCCGGCTTGGGATTGATATAGTCAATGGTTACGTCTGCCTTTAAACGGAAATTCTCTGTTTCAGGGTCAATGACTGTATAATAAAAGGAAATGCCGTCATAGCCTTCTCCTGCTGCAAATTTTCCGCCTTTTTTGTCAATGCTTCCGTCTTCCTTTACCGTACAGGAGGTAAGAGAAATCCCATTTTTCAGGCTTCCTCCCTCTGCCATGGTATTTGACTTTTCGTTGGTAGATGTGCCGAAATATGTAAACTGCCAGGTGTGCGCTCTTCTGCTGTTTTCGTTTCAGAAGCTGCGTCCGTTTCTGCCTCTGTCTGTACCTGTGGTTTCTCTACGTCTGCCGCTGTTGTTTCCGCCGTCTGGCTGCAGCCCTGAAGGCCCGCAGCTGCCAGACCTATGAGTAGAAGCTTTCCTATGTCTCGTCTTTTCATGTCCTGTTTTCCTCGTACCCTGATGTCCTGTTTTATTTATCCTGTTCTAAAATGCTCCAGCCATTTTTCCGCCAGAACGATCCAGCTCTGGCACTGTTGCTCTATATTGCTCTCCTGCCCGTCTGCCGTTTCTCCGTCGCCAGGGCAAGTCCGTGGCGTCCAACGGGATAAAGGTGAAGCTCCAAAGAAACGCCGCTCTTTATCAGGGCCTCTGCCAAAATCAGAGCGTTTCTCACCGGAACCGTCTGGTCTGTTACGGTATGCCATAAAAACACAGGAGGCGTATGGGAACCGACCTGCTTTTCAAGAGAAATCAACTCTCTCAGCATTTCCTTTTCTTCCGTCCCGCGCTCCGGGATCATCTGCTCCTCTTCCGTAAGCATCTGTCCCCACAAGAGACGTTCCACCGAGCCTCTGTGGCAGCCTTCTCCTGCCGTCACTACCGGATAGCAGAGGATAAGCCCATTAGGGCGGATCTGCTCAGGCGTTAATCCCAGAGGCCCTGACAGCCATTCCTTATCCCAGTGAACCCCCAGGCTCAAAGCCAGATAGGCCTCCGGCAGAAAGCCAGATACGATGATTCCTCTGAATCAATCCTCCATTCGTCTGCATGCTCCCGTATCTTTGCCGTAAGCAGAGCCAGCTCCCTTAAGGCTGTGGGGAATCGCTCCGGAGCCAGACTATAGTGAAGCACAAACACATGATAGCCCATGGCCAGATATTTCATGGCAATGGGTTCTCCTCTCTGGGAGAAAGATGCTCATATCCGCCTCCCGGACAGATTATCACTGCTTTTCTCTTCTTTTCCTGTGTTTTTCCGGATTTTCCCAGAATCCAGGCTGTGTAGCTGGCCGGTTCCTTCTGCAGACGTTCCTTCCGCAGTTCTTCCGGCAGTACCAGATCCTCTGTCCACATGTTCATGGGTGTACCTCCTGTGTATGGATTCAGTGTTTTCTAAATATTCTGTATTGTAAGCGCTTACCTGAACTATCTTATATTTTTACATAAAAAAACTGTATCCTGCACAAAGATATGTTCTGTTTTTTGAGTATTTTGCCGGTAAGAAAAGACTTGACTTTAGAGATTAAAATGTTTCATACGTTCCCTTTAAGCAGTTCTCCTGCCTCCATCATCACCCGCCCTCTGGCAATCACCGTATCCAGAGCAAGGGCTTCTCCCATTAAAAGCAGATCTGCGTCCGCTCCCGGCGCGATACAGCCTTTTTTCGGGAACAGCTCCAGGGCCTTTGCAGGATTGGAAGTGAAAAGAGAGAGCCTCTGAAAGTACAAACCCTCCGTTTAACACCAGCGAACGAAGCTGGGCATACATATTTCCCACATCCGTAACCCCCATTTCCACCAGGTTTCCATATTCGTCATAATTGGACCAACTTCCCTGTCCGTCTGAGCTTAAAGTCATCCGCTCCATGGGAACACCGGCCCGGCGGGCTTCCTCCAAAAGGCCGATCACAGGATCCTTTCCGTCTTCCATCAAACCATGAGGGAAATCCTCACAGGTCAGATCAATGGTTCCCCCAAGCTTCGCCAGCTTAAGGCTGTCCAGAAACAGCTCATGATTGCGGTTTACATGGGTGGGCTGAAAGGTTTTCACGGGAATCTCCGTCTCCTCCAGTGCCTCAAAAACCTGACTCAGCATCTTTTTTCCATCCCCCATATGAAGCACCACACAGCCGCACTTTCCGCTGATCATGCCTGCAGTCCGCACATCGCTTGCCAGACGGATCAGCTCCTCTGTGGAAATATTGGGTGCTCTGTGGTCGGAGACTGCCAGCTTTAAACCCAAAATCTCATCAATAAAGGCAATATCCTTCTTTATGCTTCCTGTAATGGCAGGGGAAGGCACACCATAAGCGCCGCAGAGGGCATACGCTGAAATTCCTTCCTCCTTTAAGGCCTTTACCTTGGCGATCAGATCCTCCGGCGTGCGGCTTACATCATCTGTTCCCAGAAGGCCCACCAGAGTCGTGATCCCAGCTCTTATAACAGATGAAAGCTGTATCTGGGGCGTACGTATGAAAACTTCCCTCTCCGCCTCCTCCGGTCACATGGACATGGCGGTCAATCAGTCCCGGCGTCAGCTTCTTTCCCTCTGCATCTATGATCCGGCAGCCGCTTCCTCCTTCCAGACCTTCTCCCACTGCCTCAATCTGTGCTCCGCATATCAGCACATCCTTAATCCCCAGATGCTCCGGTGCATATACGTCTGCATTTTTTATCAGTATCATTCTGCATCCTCCTTTGATTCCAAATCAGCGAACTTTTCCGGTTCAGGCGCCTCCGGCTCCGGGTGCAGCTCACTCCATATCTCATACCAGTCCATGCAGGCCTGATGCCACTTCTCCCACAGAGGCGCTATATCCTCCAACGGCTGGGCTTCCAAAGCGGAAGCTGGCTGCTCCTCGGCCTGCTCCCACAGCCGTTTCAGACGGTTCTCCTCCCATACCTTCATCTGCTCCTCTGCCTGTCCTGCCGCCTCATTCATGGCATCCTCTGCCATTTTAAGCCTCCACTGGTCATAGGCTTCTTCGGTGGGAATCTCTCTCAGTCTGTGGCGTTCCGCCCTGGGAACCGCCTTTAAGCCGGCGATCAGAGCCTGCTCCTCCGCCTGAATCCGTGCTGCCGGCGAAAGTCCTTCTTTTTCCTTTTCCAGCCGTTCCAGATAGTGCTCATACCCAAAGGGGTAATACATAGCCCTTGCGCCCTCAAATATAAGCACCGACTTTGCCACCTGCCGGATAAAATACCGGTCATGGCTTACAAAAAGAATGGTTCCCTGATAAGCCTGAAAGGCAGATTCCAGAGTTTCTCTTGCCTGTATATCCATATGGTTGGTGGGCTCATCCAGAATCAGGAAATTGGGGCGGCTCTGCAAAAGCTCTGCCAGCACCAGTCTGGCCTTTTCCCCGCCGGACAGGAGCTTACTTTTCTGGATGCCTCCTTTCGGAAAGAGATAGGAGCCCAGGATCGTCCGCACTTCCTTCTGGTTCAGGGACGGGAAAAGCTCTGAAAAATGCTCCGCTACCGTTTGTTCCGACTCAATGGCTGAGGAATACTGATCAAAATAACCGATGGTAATATTATTTCCAAGGGAGCAGACTCCATCCACCGGAGGAAGGAATCCGGCGGCTGTCTTTAAAAATGTAGTCTTTCCCGCTCCATTTTCCCCTAAAAGAGCGATCTTCTGCCCCTTTCTCATCCGTAGGCTCAGTTCCAAAAGCGGATGGCCTTCATAACCGATCTTTAAATGCTCCGCCTCAAGAACCCATTTGCTTCCGGGCACCGCAGGAAGGATCTCTCCGGTAAAATGTGTGCCGTATCCTCTCTGGGCGCTTCCACCCGTTCCATGCGCTCTAGCATCTTTTCTGGATCTGGCAAAGGAGGCCTTGGCCGGTTTATTCTTAAACCGGCGGATCAGCTCCTCCTGCCGGGCAATCTCCTCCTGCTGGCGGATATAGGCCTTTTCTGAAGCTCGTAATCCTTTCGTTTCTTCTCTCGGTAGGCTGTATAATTTCCCGGATATTTTGTAAGCTTCCTGTCCTCCAGCTCGTATACGATCTGTGCCGTACGGTCTAAAAAGAAGCGGTCATGGCTTACCATAACCACCGCCCGATCATAATTTCTTAAATACCCTTCCAGCCACTGAACTGTTTCCATATCCAGATGGTTGGTTGGCTCATCAAAAGAAGGATATCCGGTTTCTCAGAAGCAGTCCGGCCAATGCAGCCTTTGTCCGTTCTCCTCCTGAAAATGTGCTTAAAGGCCGCTTTTTATCTTCTTTTTTAAAACCAAGTCCTGTAAACAGGCAGTCATATTCCCGTTCGTATTCGAACCGCTCCCTGTCAAAAAGCCCTTCTGCCGGACAGCGGCTCATCAGGTATTCCTCCACGGTGCGCTCCTCATGGAGCAGCGCCTGCTGTCCCAGCATCCCGATCGTCAGTTTTCTGGAACAGCAGATTCCCGATCCCTGCCGTCTGTCATCCCGCTCCAGTTCCAGCTCTCCTGCAATCAGGCGCAGAAGGGTGGTTTTTCCGGCTCCGTTCCGTCCTACGACCGCAATTTTCTGGGCTCCCTGTATCTCAAAATCAATATGGGAAAGCACGGTTTCTCCGCCCAGAGAAACCGTTCCGTCTGTGATCTGGTATTTCATATGTATTCTCCGCATTAAAAATCTACAGCTGCCCCTTTACAGCCTGTTCCCATTATACAATAGCAGAAACCATTGTCAAGAAGCCCTGACAACGGGGCCAGGGCCTTGGGAACAGCATACAAAAGAGCCCCATTCTAGCCTTCAGGCCGGGAACAGAAGCTCCTTTTTCTGTCTTTTATCTTTTCAGTTGAATATGCTTTCTAAGTTTACGTCCTTCGTTCAGCCTGTAAATGTCAGGCCTTGGGGAAGATACGGCTTCCGTATCTGGCGGCAAATACCGTTCCGTTTTCATCTCTGAACGCAGTCAGATATACGTCGCTGTATTTCTTTCTTACCATTCCCTGCCATGGATAAACTGACTTCATCTCAATGGGCGTGCCGTTTACTTTCATGGAGAGCTCACCGTTTTCCAGCTCTTTGATGCTGAAACGGTCGCCTTCTCCGGAAATGTAATCGCCTGCAAGCTCACGTTTCTCCTCTTCACTCCAGAACCGTGGCACATGCTCTGTCCGCTCTGCCTCTAAAGGCAGGCCGCAGTACAGGCGGAGAGCCATAGTTCCGATGGAGTACACCGGCACATCCATAGTATTGCACAGTACGATCACCCGATGCCCTTCTGGGGACAGAAGCACAGGTTTGAGGATACGCCCGGAAGGCTTCCGCCGTGCTCTACTAAAACCATGTCCTCCATCTGGCTCATTTCCAGGCCGTATCCGTAGTAAACGCCCGGTTTTACGATCTGTCTGGGACGGCACATTTCCTCAATGGAATCACGGTCAATGACCTGGGTTCCGTCCTGGCTTTTGCCTTCATTTAAGTACATGGAGACATACTTAAGCATATCACCCAGAGTGGACTTTAAGGCGCCGCCTCCATGGAGCACAAAGGCATCGTTTTCATAATCATGGTCTGCCCGCCATGTTCCATCCTCCAGAGTGTAAAGCGTGGCCGCATTTTCATCCAGAGAATTGCGCAGGAAGCTGATATTGCTCCGCTCCATGCCAAGTGGCTTAAAGATACGCTCCTTCAGATATGCGCTGAAGGAACCGTATCCGGAATGGCGGCGCACAATATCGGACAGAAGGCCGAAGCCATCATTGCAGTAGCTCATGCGCTGTCCGGGACGGCCGGTGAAATGGGTCTGGCTGTCCAGGCGGCCTGCCACCCTGCGGATTCCTTCCTCCGCAAAGTCTTCTCTGTCCACCAGTTCCTCTTCCAGACTGTCTTTTATCCCCATTTCCTGAGCAGTTTTATCCACAACGATTCTTGGAAGGGGGAAGTAGCCGCCACTGTGGCTCATCAGATGGCTTAATCGCACCGGCTCCTTCTGGTTTTATTGGTAAATTCTGGAATATAAGCGGATACTGCGTCATCCACGGACAGAATCCCGTCTTTTTGCATCTGCATGATGGAAAGAGCAGTAAAAGACTTTGTCACAGATGCCATTCCGAAAATAGTATCCCGGTTAATGGGAAGCTTCTTTTCCTCATCCCGGTAACCAAAGTATTTCTCATAAAGGATCCTTCCCGTCCGGTCTACCACGCCTACGGCAATGCCTCTGGCCTTTGCCTCCATGATCTGGGCGGTATGGGCTTCCAGACGGCTGATCCCCTGTGTCATTTCTTCCTCTGTCACTGCCCTGCTCATTGGAACATTTCCTCCTTTAAGCGGACAAGTCCCAGTCCTGGATTCTCGGACAGAACCAGATCTTTTGTATTTTCAATGGTAAATCCACCCTCATAAGGAAGCGCCTTTAAAGAGAAACTTGCATCCAGGTCTGCTCTTGTGATGTTGCCGAGAGCTGCGCCCAGTGCCGCTGCTGCATTGATGGCGATTCCGCTCTCCTCTGCCATACAGCCAAGCATGATTTCTACGCCTGCTGCTTCAGCAATATTTACGATCTTCTTTGCTTCCCACAGGCCGCCGCACTTCATCAGCTTGATATTGATGAAATCCACTGCTCTCTCAGAGACAAGACGGAGGGCGTCCTTAGAGTCCCAGCAGCTCTCATCTGCCATAACAGGCACAGGGCTGTTGGCAGTTACATACTTTAAGCCTTCAAAATCAAAGCGGCGTACCGGCTGCTCTACCAGCTCGATATCGTATTCGTTAAGGCGTTTTAAAAGCTCTACAGCCTCCCGTGCATGCCATCCCTGGTTTGCATCCAGACGGATTTTCACATCATCGCCTACTGCCTCACGGATGGCCTTTACTCTGGCAATATCGTCTGCGATATTCGTTCCAACCTTGGTCTTTATCACACGGAAGCCTGCAGCCACATGCTCCTTTGCGGCAGCAGCCATAAGCTCCGGAGTATCAATTCCCACGGTCATATCCGTTTCAATGGTATTGGAAAGTCCTCCAAGAAGCTTGTAAAGAGGAAGACCAGCTGCTTTTCCCAGAATATCGTGGCAGGCAATATCCACTGCCGCCTTTGCAGTTCCCGCATAAGCAACCGCACGGTTCATCACAGCATTGATTCCCTCAATATCTCTTGGATCCATTCCGATGAGCTTTCACGGAACACACGCAGGGTCTCTACCGTCCCCGGCAGGTTTTCGCCTGTGATCAGAGGGCCTGGAGAACCTTCGCCGTATCCGGTGATCCCTGCGTCGGTCTCAATCTCCACCAGGCAGCTCACCGCATGGGTAATTACACCCCGAGAAATGCGGAAGGGACGAACCAGGGGAACCTGCATCATGTGAACCTTCATGTCCGTAATCTTCATAACTGTTGCCTCCTTCTTTGATCCGGCCCGTGCTTCCTGCTTCGGGCCGGTAATTTACATCATTTACAGCTTAAATCCATTTTATTTCTGGCATCCCCCGCAGAAATGACAGGCGCACATATGGCCGCCGCCGATATCTTTAAGCTCCGGCTTCTGCACAGAGCAGATTTCCTGAGCCATAAAGCATCTTGTATGGAACACACAGCCAGAAGGCGGATCTGCGGGACTTGGAAGATCGCCCTGAAGCAGGATCTTCTTTCTGGTGCTGTGGCGCTCCGGCATAGGAATTGCTGACAGCAGAGCCTGGGTATATGGATGGGAGGGATTGTCATATAACTGGTGTTTATCAGCCAGCTCCACCACATGGCCCAGATACATAACCATGACACGGTCTGAAATGTGGCGGATAACGCTTAAGTTGTGGGAAATAAAGATATATGCCATTCCCATGGATTCCTGCAGCTGGCGCAGCAGATTCAGTACCTGAGACTGGATGGAAACATCCAGTGCGGAAACCGGCTCGTCACAGACAACTAAGGACGGCCCCAGTACAATGGCTCTTGCGATACCGATTCTCTGGCGCTGGCCGCCGGAGAACTCGTGAGGATAACGGTTGTAATATTTCGGGTTTAAACCTACGACCTCCATCACCTCTAAAACACGGGCTCTCATCTCTTCCTTTGAAGCGAAACGCTTCTGGATCTTTAAGGGCTCCTCGATAATTTCACCGATGGTCATACGGGGATTTAAGGATGCGTATGGATCCTGGAAAATAATCTGCATTTCTGCACGCATTTTCCGGAGCTCCTGACCGGACGCCTTTTAAAATCTTGCCCCTTATAGATGATCTCACCATCTGTAGGCTCGATCAGACGCAGTACGGAACGTCCCATGGTAGATTTTCCACATCCGGACTCTCCTACCACACCAAGGGTTTCTTTTGGGTTTAAGGTAAAGGAAACATCATCCACAGCCTTGATAAATGTCTTTTCTCCGGACCGGAATGTCTGTTTCACCGGGAAAAGCTTTCTTAAATGCTTTACCTCCAAAAGGGGCGTTTCATTTATATGTTCGCTCATTTGGCGCTTTCCTCCCATCCTTTCATATATTTAAAGCAACGCACCCTGCGTCCATTTACTTCCTCTAACTCCGGCATCTGCTTTCGGCAGATTTCCTTTGCATAAGGACATCTTGGACAGAAGGCACAGCCCTCAGGCATATCGTCAAAGCTTGGCACCATGCCCTCGATCACACTTAATTCCTTTGTGTCATCGCCGTCCAGTCTGGGGATACAGTTCATAAGGCCTGCGGTGTAGGGATGCAGAGGTTCATCAAAGATCTGATCGCAGGTAGCATGCTCTACTACCTTTCCTGCATACATTACCATTACATCATCCGCAACCTCGGCAATTACGCCCAGATCGTGGGTAATCATCATAACAGAGGTGCCTGTCTCTTCCTTCAGCTCATTGATCAGATCCAGGATCTGAGCCTGGATGGTAACATCCAGAGCCGTAGTAGGCTCGTCGCAGATCAGAAGCTGGGGATTGCAGCATAAAGCCATGGCGATCATCACTCTCTGGCGCATACCGCCGGAAAGCTGATGGGGATACTCGTCAAAGCGCTTCTCTGCCAGAGGGATCTTAACCTTTTAAGCATCTCGATCCCCTTTTCTCTTGCCTGCTGCTTTGTAACATTTTCATGGAGCAGAATGGCCTCCATCAACTGCTGGCCGATGGTGAATACAGGGTTTAAGGAGGTCATGGGCTCCTGGAAGATCATAGCCACCTTATTGCCTCGGATCTGACGCATCTGATCCTCATTCTTCTTTAACAGATCCTCTCCCTCAAACAGGATCTCTCCTCCTGCATGGATTCCGGGAGGCGTTTCCACCAGTCCCATAATGGAAAGAGAAGTGATACTTTTACCGCAGCCGGATTCTCCTACGATCCCCAGGGTTTTTACCCCTCTCAACGGAAAAGGTTACGTCATTGACCGCCTTTACCAGTCCGGCATCGGTACGAAAATATGTCTTTAAATTTTAACTTCCAGTATTTTATCTGCCATTGGGTCCTCCTTCATCAGTTTTTCAGCTTGGGATCTAATGCATCTCTTAAGCCGTCACCGAAAATGTTAAATGCGATTACCGTGATCATGATTGCCACACCAGGCATAATGCTGTAGACCGGACGGTAGCTGATAAAGGTCTGAGCTGCAGAAATAATATTTCCCCATGAAGGTGTAGGTGGCTGGATACCAATACCAAGGAAACTTAAGGATGCCTCATACATGATCGCATTGGGGATACCCAGAGTAACTAAAACAATGATGGTAGAGAGGCAGTTGGGAACCAGTCCCTTGGTGATGATCCAGAAGGTAGATGCTCCGCAGGCGCGGCTGGCCTCTATGTACTCCTTTTCCTTTAACTGCATCACAGAACCGCGGATCATGCGGGCAGTACGAACCCAGGTTAAAGGCCCAGGGCGATAAACAGGTTCAGGACACCCTTACCCATAAAGGTCATGATCGCCATGGCAAAGATCAGATCCGGGAATGCCTGGAAAATTTCCATAATACGGGAGATCACACTGTCGATACGGCCGCCGTAGTAGCCTGCAACAGCGCCCAGGGTAACGCCTACAAGAGAAGCAACCACCTGAGCTACGATACCGATACTTAATGAAACACGGGAACCGTAAATAATTCTGGAAAGAATATCACGGCCGTATTCGTCGGTTCCAAAGGGATGAGCCATGCTGGGCTCTGCCAGTACGGCAGAATAGTCCTGATAGGTTGGGTCATAGGGAGCAATGACAGGTGCAAAAATAGCAACCAGCACTAAAAGCACCAGTATTCCTGCACAGAACATAGCCATTTTATTCTTCTTTAAGCGGCGGAGGCTGTCTCCGTAAAAACCGGAGGAATACTGCATCCCCTGCTCCATCACATCCTGTTCAAACTGTTTCTGTTTATTAAAAAAACGTATCATCGCTTACTTACGCTGCTCCTTTCCCATATCGAATTCTTGGATCCAGGAATGCATAGGAAATATCTACCAGCAGATTCACGATTACGAATACGAACGCAATATACATAACCGTTCCCTCAAGAAGAGGAAGATCGCGGTTTGACATAGCGTCAACTGCCAGCTTACCGATTCCCGGAATGGAGAATACCTTTTCGATCAGCATGGATCCTGTCAGCATATAGCCGAAATCCGTTCCCACCAGGGTAACAATGGGGATCATTGCATTCTTTAATGCATGCTTGAGGATAACAGACCAACGCTTTGCGCCCTTTGCCCTGGCGGTACGGATGTAATCCTGATTTAATACCTCCAGCATACTGGTTCTTGTGATCCTGGCCATACTTCCCGCATATCTGGCGCCTAAAGCCACGCTGGGAAGGATATAGGAAGCAGCAGAATCAAAGCCGGAAATAGGAAGGATGTTCAACTTTAAGCCAAACACGATCTGAAGAATGATCGCTACCCAGAAGGCCGGAGCAGAAACTCCTACGATGGAGAGGATCATCACTGCCGTATCAATGCCCTTTCCTCTCTGTACTGCGGAGAAAATTCCGCAGGAATACCGATCACTGCTGCAAATGCAAAAGACATGCAGGCCAGCTTCACTGTCACTTTAAAGCAGCGAAATAAAGCGTCTGAAACGACTTCTTTTGTAAAATAGGAAGTTCCGAAATCAAAGCGGACCGCTCCCTTTAAGAAATTAAGGTACTGGACATGGTAAGGAAGATCCAGTCCCAGTTCGTGGCGAACCTTGGCGATAGTCTCGGGATCCGCACGTTTCTCCAGCATCATGGCAACCGGATCTCCCGGAACAACCTGCAGCAGGATAAAGGTAATAAGACTGATACCCAGAAGTACGAAAATGGTCTGGGCCAGACGTTTTGCCGTATACGAAAGCATAATTTCCTCCTGATATAAAAAATAGGGGGCGGGAGCATATTACGCGCTCCTTTTGCCCCCCTGTTTCACATGGATTACTGCTGAATATCCGCATTCTTCCAGAACATACGGAAGGTAGCATCCATCTCAAATCCGGTGATCTTCGGATTTAAAAGATAGAACTTGGTTTCATTGTACAGAGGTGTGGTTGCCCAGTCCTCTCTTGTCATGATGTGTTCTGCCTTTGCGTAAATCTCCTGACGCTCGGCCGGATCTGTAGTTGCGATTCCATCTTCCAGAAGCTGATCAAATTCTGCATTGTGCCAGAAGCTGGAGTTGGAATCTGTCTTAGTCATCGGATAAAGCATGCTCTCCGGATCAGGAGTAATCTACATACCAGTTGGAGATACCGCAGTCAACGCCGCCGTTCTTCTTCATATCGGACCATGCCGCAGAGTCAACCTGCTCAACCTCTACCCGGATGCCGGCTGCCTTTGCCTGTTGCTGGAATGCAGTAACGATTGCAACGTTACCCTGATACTTGGTATTTACAGTCACGCAGATCAATTCCGTCCGGATAGCCGGCTTCCGCTAAAAGAGCCTTTGCCTGCTCCGGATTGTACTCGAACTCCGGAAGAGTCTCGTCATGTCCGATGATGCCTGCCGGAATGTAAGAGGTCGGAACGGTTGCTGTTCCGTGAAGGATGCTCTCACAGATCGACTTGCGGTCGATAGAAAGAGCGATTGCCTGTCTTACCTTTGGATCCGGGAAGGTCTTTGCATTTAAGGTCAGAGTATAGTTTCCGGTAGGCTGGAAGCCGTGCATCTGATCCTTGATCTGGGGATTACTGGAGTATACGGGGTAAATGGAAGGATCCACATCTACATAATCTACATTGCCCTTCTGGTATTCCAGTACCTGTGTATTTACATCTTCGATAAATTTGTAGTCCAGTCCGTCTAACTTCACAGCGCCACCGTGGTAATCATCAAATCTTGACAGTACAACGCCTACGCCGCTCTGATAGCTGTCCATCTTGAAAGGACCGGTTCCGTATAATACCTGCATACCCCAGGTATCTCCTGCTTCCTCGCAGGCTGCCTCAGGATAAATCGCACAGTATCCGGTAGAAAGAACGGAAGCGAATGGCGCGTATGGCTTAACCAGCTTGATGGTAAAATGAGTATCATCCTGTACCTGAATACCGGACATCTCCTCAGCTGCGCCGTCAGCCAGTTCTTTATAGCCCTCTACATTCTCCATCAGAGTTGCCATCTTTGTAAGCTTTACCAGACGCTCAAAGGAATACTTTACATCAGAGGCCTTTAAAGTCTCCCCATTGTGGAACTTCATCGGGAAGCAGCTCGAAGCTGTAGGTCATGCCGTCCTCGGATACCTCCGGAAGAGCGGTAAGAAGATTAGGCTCCAGACTTCCGTCTTCCATCGTAGTAATCAGAGACTCTGTTACATTATCTGTGATCTTCATAACAATACTATAGGTATACTGCTGGGGATCCAGAGCCACCTGTGGATCAACTGCTGCGACTCTTACAACCTTGCCGCCAGCCGGTGCTCCTGCTGCCGGCGCCGCAGTAGTGCTTTCTGCTGCTGCTCCTGCTGCCGTTGTTTCCGTCTGACCGGAACCGCCGCAGGCTGACAAAGAAAGTGCAGCTGCAATTAAACATACGGCTACCGCAAATCTCTTTTTCATAATTACATCCTCCTGTGCTTTTGTATAAATATTCGATTTTACACTTTTTTAGTATAATATTTCACTGACCGTTTGTCAAGGACATATGTTGCAGAAACAGCGACAATTCTTTTACTAAAAATTTCTGTTTCTCATAAAAAATCTCCCAGGAACTTCACCAGCCAGGGAAGCATAAAAAGGGCGCCGCAGATCAGATTAGCCGACATGCTGCAGACCGCCCGCTCCTCTCCCGACAATTCATCAAACGATACAATATGCTCATCTGCAAAATCCACAATGTCCGTATAGCTTTTTCTCACCGGCTTCTTTTTCTTCCGCTCCTCCAGCATATGGTGGATTGTTACCCCGTCCAGATGGAGATAGGAAAACCAGGCCATACAGAAAAATAAAAGCCCTGCCGTGAGACAGCCGTCTCTAAGCAGCGAGAACCGCCCGCTGTATTTATAAATCTGTCCCACAGAAGAAGGGCAGTTACAGCAAGGGCGGCTCTTGTTACGCATTTGTATAAAACGGGCCGTATCATATAAGTTTTAAATAACGAACCTTTTTTATTCATTGCATTTTATCCTTCGATCTCTTTCCGATATCCTTCCAGTTCTCTCTGATTGCCCCAGACAAAATGGCCAGGCAGAATTTCTTCCCAGACAGGCTTATCTGTGCTGTAATCATGGATGGACGGATCATAAACCAGAAGCTTCTTTTTCTTTTCCAGTTCCGGATCCGGGATCGGCACCGCCGACAGCAGCGCCTTGGTATAAGGATGGAACGGATGAAGGAACAGTTCTTCTGCCTCTGCCAGCTCCACGATCCTTCCTTTGTGGATAACCGCAATCCGGTCGGAAATAAACCGTACCACGGAAAGATCATGGGCAATGAACAGATAGGTCAGGCCTCTGGTCTGCTTTAAATGATTTAACAGGTTTAATACCTGAGCACGGATGGATACGTCCAGAGCGGAAATCGGCTCATCCGCCACCACAAATTCCGGTTCCATGATCAACGCCCTGGCAATACCGATACGCTGGCGCTGGCCGCCGGAGAATTCATGGGGGAAGCGGGAAGCAAACTCCGGCAGAAGTCCTACCTCACGGAGCGCATGCTCTACCTTTCTCTTTCTGTCAGTTTCATCCTTGTAAAGATGGAAATTGATCAGTCCCTCTGAAACAATGTAGTCTACTTTGGCCCGTTCATTTAAGGAAGCCATAGGATCCTGGAAGATCATCTGGCAGGACTTAACCACCTTGCGGTCCAGTTCCTTTGAAATTTTTCCGCTGATGCGCTCTCCCCGGTAAAGGATTTCTCCGCCGGATACAGGATTGATCCGGGTAATGGCTCGTCCGATGGTAGTCTTTCCAGATCCGGACTCGCCTACCAGCGAAAAGGTCTCTCCCTTATAAATGTCAAAGTTTACATGGTCAACAGCTACAAACTTCCTTTTGCCGCTTCCGAAGGTAATCTGCAGGTCTTTGATTTCTATCAGTTTTCTTTCTCTGCCATTGCGTCTTACCCTCTTCCTTTCATTTTTTCACGGAGTTTGCGGATGGAATCCGGCTGTTCGATCTTCGGAGCCCTTGGATCCAGATACCAGGTCTTTGCCTTGTGGGTAGGACTCATCGAAAAAATGGAGGCTCCTCCTCAAAATCAATGGCAAGCGCCATACGGTTTCTGGGAGCAAAGGCGTCTCCCTTGATCTCATTGAATAGGTTCGGCGGGTCCCTCGATAGTAGGAAGTTCTTCTCCTTAATCCCCAGCTGCGGCAGGGAAGAAAGCAGCGCCCAGGTGTACGGATGCCATGCATCATAAAATATCTCATCCACCTTACCATACTCTACGATCTGTCCTGCGTACATAACAGCCACACGGTCGGCCACATTGGCAACTACGCCCAGGTCATGGGTAATGTAGATAACCGTCATGTTCAGCTCCTTTTGCAGATCGCGGATCAGATTTAAGATCTGTGCCTGAATGGTAACATCCAGAGCCGTGGTCGGCTCATCACAGATCAGGATCTGAGGATGGCAGGCAGCGGCTATGGCGATCACCACGCGCTGTCTCATACCGCCGGAAAATTCGTGGGGATACTGCTGATACCGGCGCTCCGGATCCGGGATCCCTACTTCAGCATCTCCAGAGCCATCTTCTGCTTCCGGCCCCTTGATGCCCTGATTTAATTCTATACTTTCCTCAATCTGACGGCCGATCTTTTTAAGAGGGTTCAGTGAGGTCATAGGATCCTGCATAACCATGGAGATTTTCTTTCCTCTGATGGTCATCCAGTCCTTTTCTGTCTTATACTTTGCCAGATCCTTTCCTTCAAACAGGATGGAGCCGCCGGTAATGGAACCGTTGGCATCCAGCATTCCCAGGAAGGATTTGGTAAATACCGATTTGCCGGAGCCGGACTCACCTACAATGGCAAGCGTCTCCCCCTGGTATAAATCCAGGAGCATCTGCGGATGGCATTTAACTTTTGCCCCGCAGGCTGAAGGAGATCTCTACGTCTCTGGCAGATAAGATCGGTTCTCTTTCCATATTTGCCATGAACATTTCCTCCGTTCTATACATGATTTCTTGGATCTGCCGCATCTGAGAAGGCGTTGCCTACCAGATAGAAAGTGATGGTAATAAGAGATACGATCACCGCCGGGAACACAAGAAGGTATGGATACTGAAGGAAATAGTTTCTGGCATTTCTTAAAAGAATACCTAAAGAAGGCGTATTTACATCCAGTCCCAGGCCCAGATAGGACAGTGTGGACTCAAGAGCAATGGTCTGTGGAATGGACAGGGCCAGACGAAGAATTACCACACTGATCAGATATGGGAAAATGTTCTTAAGCAGAATTCTCCATACGGGAGTGCCAAGACATCTGGAAGCCAGATTATATTCCCGGTCACGGTACATGAGCACCAGGTTCCGCACGTTTCTTGCCATTACCAGCCAGCCGAAGGCAATCATGGCAAGAGCCATATTGCGGAAGCTCTGTCCAAAGACAAGGGCTGCCAGAGTCATGTAAATAATAATCGGAATATTGTTAATTACATTGTAAATCTCGGTAAAGATGCGATCCAGGCTGCGCACATAGCCCCAGATACAGCCGATGATTACGCCGATGACGCACTCTCCTGCTGCAACGATCAGAGCCAGCTTAATGGAAACCTGAGCCGCATACCATACCTGACACCAGTAATCACGGCCCAGATTATCTGTTCCAAACCAGAATTCGCTGTTTGGCTTTGTAAATGCCAGAGACGAATTTGCCATGATCTGAGCCTCAGAGTAGTTATACTTTCCAATGCTCAGCGCAATAAAGGAAAAGATTACCAGTGCAAAGAAGACACCCGCCATAACAACGGCGGATTTCTTCTTGAAAAAGTTCTGAAAAACAGACTTCCAGTAGGAGTAATCGGAATAGCCGATTCGCTCTGCCGCATCTGCGGAATATTCCACAAACCGGAATTTATCCTTTTGTGTATCGTTGTTCATCAACGGCTGCCTCCTTTGTCTGTCAGTTTAATTCTCGGGTCCAGGGTCATCATCAGAATATCGCCCAGGAATACACCGATAATTCCCAGAGCGGCATAAATAATAACCAGAGTCTGAACTACATTTAAGTCGTAGCGTGTAATGGCGTCTGTCAGCAGGGGACCCATACCCGGAACAGAGAAGAAACGCTCTACCAGGAGAGAACCGCTGATGGTCAAAGGAAAGACGCCGGAATATACTGTACCAGAGGGACAAAGGCATTTTTCAGAACATGTTTTACCATAATATTCTTAGAGGACATACCCTTGATCCTGGCAAGCTTAATATAATCCTTATTCAGCTCGTCTACCATATATCGTCTGGTCCACAGCGCATAGTGGGCAATGGAGGTTAACGCAAGGCATACGATCGGAAGGATGCTGGAGCGGGTGGCATTTCTGGTGGAATACAGCGCCGGAAGGTTCAGCAAATTGGCGCCAAAGGCCAGCACCAGCGAGTAGGATACCAGCGGCGGAACAGCATTTACAAAAACCGTGTACGCCGTTCCCACATGATCCAGCATCCGGTCCTTATTTCTGGACTGGATAATACCCATGGTTACGCCGATTAAAAGAGCAATCACCAGGGCAATACACCCCAGACGCATAGATACGGAAAATTTAGTTCCGATTACCTTAAGAACAGGAGCGCCGTTCTGAATTCTGCGGGATGTACCGAAGTCCAACCGCAGAAGCTGCCCATAAAAACGGCCCAGCTGCTGTTCCATCGGATCTAACAGGCCGGCTGCCTCCAGCTGCGCGTTCTTCTGCTCTTCCGTAAGCTTCATTACCTGATCCTCTGTAAAATAGTAATCTGTGGGAAGCATACGCATAAGCAGGAACACGATGGTGGCGACAACCAGCACTGTAATCAGAGACTGAAGCAGTCGTTTGGCGGTATATTTTACCATATATTATTTCGCCTCAGATGCTGCCTGGAATTCCTTGTACTGTTCTGTAGTATAGGCGTCTACAGAAGTCTTCCAGTTCTTATACGTGTAGTTCTGAATACCGTACATGGCGTTCATCTTGGAGTAATCGTTGATCTTGGTCAGCTGCCACTGAATCTCATACTCCATAGGAATCGTAAGCGCATGCTGTAAGAGATATACCTCAGCGTCTACATATGCATCATAACGCTTGTCAGGTTCATCATAGATAGCACCTGCTGCCTCTGCCAGAGCGGAGAACTCCTTGTAGGTTGCAATCAGGTCTTCATCCGTTGCATTATTAATTCTGGAATAGTTGTTGGAGTAGTAAGCGCCGTCATAGCCGTAACGTTCCTGGTCAATGAAGTTTGCAGGATCACCGTAGTCAGCTCCCCAGCCGCTGATATAGAAGGAGCCCAGACCAGGCTGTACGACCTCCTTGGTCTGACTGGAAACAAAGGTTTTGATGTTTAAGTTCACATACTCTGCTCCCAGGCACTCAGCGAAGGTCTGCTTTAATACGGTTGCCTTATCAAGAGCATCCTGATTGCCTGCGATGATGTAGTAATCCATCTCTACCGGGAAGGAAACGCCCTTGGCAGCCAGTTCTTCCATCGCCTGCTTCTTATACGCTTCTGCCTTTGCAGCATCGAAACGTCTTGGGTTCTCGCCGTCAGAAGGGGCAAATCCCATCTTCTCCTCTACCTTTGCAGCATAATCGGTGCCGTCAGAGTAATACAGGAGACCCTTCATAGTGTAGCCCACATTCTCGCAGTGAAGAGGCTCGATAAAGTTAGTTCTTGACCAGTAGTTTCTCAGATCCAGTCCGTAGTATAAAGAAAGGCGGAAGGCTTCGTTTGCAACTGCCTTGTTCCAGTTTTCATCTGCTGAACCGTCATCCTTGAACTTGTCAAAATTAAAGTGCATCTGGTAGGAATACTTTTTCGGTCTTGTCTCGCTCAGATAGGGCTTCCATTCATTGCTGTCATCATTGTAAATCGTTCTTAAGTCAGCCTCTGCCAGAGCGATGTTGTCCAGCTCGCCGTTCTGCCACAGCTGATATAACTGAGTGCCGTCTACCATACGGACGGTAACTGTATCAAACAGCTTTGCATCCTTATCAAAATAATTTTCATTCTTTGTAAGGATCTTTTCGTTGTTCATGGTAAAGGTTGTCTCAAAATAGGGACCTGTATACCACATGGTTTCGTTTGTCATGCCGACCATGTTATCAACGCCCAGCTCATCAATCAGAGCCTGGGAGATAGGATACATGCAGGCTGATGTACATACGGTATCAAAGTAAGGAGCGTTGAGCGCACAGTGATAGATCAGGGTATAATCATCCGGAGCCTCAATGCCTACCATCTCCAGCATCTTGGATGTATCAAGAGCCTTGGCCTCTTCTGCGGAAAGCTCCTTGGTATAATTGTAATAATCCTCAGCCCCCTTAATCAGAGCCAAAGGCATCGATGTTGTTGATCCGTTCTTGTGGAAGTTAATACCCATTGCGGTAATCCAGTCCTGAGCTGTACAGTCAGCCTTTACATTGCCGTTGATATCAACCCACTTAACATCGTCTCTCAGCTTAAAGGTCCAGGTAAGGCCGCCGTCCTCCGTTCCCCATTCCTTGGCAACTGCCGGTCTTAATTTACCGTTTTCATCTACCTCGATAAGTGGTGCATAGAGATTACAGAGTATATTTAAGTCAGCTGCCTTCTCTGTATTCAGAATAAAAAATCCTTCCTGCTCTCTATTTGGAGCTTCATAGGTTACCAGATCCTTAATTGCATTCTTATCACTTTCCTCTGCCTGAGTACTGCTTCCAGAACCTGCATTACCTCCGGCACTGGTGTTTCCCCCACCATTTCCAGTGCTCTGTCCGTTCCCCCGCAGGCTGTAAGTGCCATTGCTGCTGTAAGCATAAGAGCTGCCATCTTTGCCGCCTTTTTCTCATAGTGCATATTCTCCTTTCATAGATAAAAGACAAGGAGCCGTGTTCAAAAACTGTCAAAAACAGTATGACCCTCTGCCATCTAGTGATGTATTTTACCATCAAACACCGCCTTGTGTCAAGCACCGGCGTACATTTGACCGCCCACTATTTACCATCGCAGACATTTTAACGAAAACCACCCTATTTTACCATTTTTGTTGTTCTTTTACCACAATAATCGAATAATACCCTGCCTGATCCGGAATTTGCTCTGTTCCTCTGTAAATCGTTTCATTTTCCAATCCGCAGTTTTCCACCATAACTGCCCCTGCTTTCTGTTCCAGCAGCGTTTTTTTCACCGCGTCCATTTTAGAGGCTGCCTTCATAAGTACCTTCGTGCCGGAAAGGGACAGAGTCTCCTCCCGTAAGCAGAAGGAACGATATGAAGCTGCTCAGACCGATCCGCGAGGCTGTCTCCGAGACGGGCGCTGACCGCACAAAAGGAGGGAACGCCGCTTATGATCTGCGTTTCGTAGCCCCTGGCCTTTATGATACGGTGAAGATAAATATAGGTGCTGTATATTGTAGGATCGCCCAGGGTCAGGCAGGCTACGTCCTTTCCTGCTTTTAACTGCTCCTCTACCAGATCTGCGGCCTGCTCATAGGCTGCGTTTAAAACCGTCCTGTCCTTTGTCATGGGAACTGCGAGAGAAAGACACGCCTTTGATCCAGCTCAGGCAGAAGCCCTCTGGCAATCTGGTAACTCACTGCCTGCTCTCTTGTCCGGGCAGGGACAGCCAGAACCTCACATTTTTTATAGTTTCTGCCGCAAGAAAGGTCATAAGCCTTGGATCTCCCGGTCCTACGCCTACACCGTATAAAATTCCATGCATAAATAATCATTCTTCCTTTCTCTTGTTTTTATTCTTTTAAAAAGAAATCCGGGAAGCATATCCGCCTCCCGGATTTCTTTTTAATGTCTGTGCATAGAGAACTGATCCATGGGATATTTATTCAGATTCTCCAGAATTCTTCTGTCATCTGCCTCTCCGATCAGCTGGTCTCTGGCCTTCTTTGCCTCTGTCTCACCCTTATGCTTGCTGGGGCCGCCGACACAGCCCCCTGCGCAGACCATGCCCTCAACAAAGTCCTCAGGCAGACGGCCTACCTTCATGAGAAGAAGCGCCTTTTACACTCGGCTCCTCCATTGCAGCGAAGTACCTTTGCGTCAAAGTTTTCTCTCTCCTTCATGCACTCTACAACAGCCGCCGTTACGCCTCCGCCGTTTCCAAAACGCTTTCCGAATACAGAGCCTTCCTGATACTCGTTCGTTGCGGGCTGCAGCTCTACACCCTTGGCGCACATCATGGCGCGGATCTCGCCAAAGGTCATAACATAATCTGCATTTCCCTCAATATTCAGATCCAGGCTCTCACTCTTTTTCGCAATACACGGGCCAATAAATACAGTCACTACATCATGATCCTGGCTCTTTAACAGTCTGGATACGGCGCACATAGGTGATACGGTAGTTGACATATTGTCAAGAAGCATAGGGAAATGCTGCTTGATCATATTTACAAATGCCGGGCAGCAGGAAGTGGTCATCTTCTTGCCCTCTTTGTAGGCCTCTGCCCACTCCTCTGCCTCATAAGCTGCCGTCATGTCGCCGCCCAGAGCCACTTCAACCATGTCTGCAAAGCCCATCTGCTTTAAGGCCACGCGCCAGCTCTCCATGGTGATATCCGATCCGAACTGTCCTTCCGTCGCGGGCGCCACCATGGCGACTACCTTCTTGCCTGCCTTGATCAGACGGATCACATCTACCATAAAGGTCTTGGAACCAATAGCTCCAAAGGGGCAGCTGTGGATACAGGCGCCGCACTGGATACACTTCTTTTCATCGATCACACAGATGCCATACTCGTCATATGTGATCGCATCTACCGGACAGACCTTTTTGCATGGGCGCTCCAGATGGGCGATCGCATTATAAGGACAGGCCTGTGCGCACTTGCCGCACTCCTTGCACTTATTTGGATCAATATAGGCATGGTCGTGACCCATGGTGATGGCTCCAAAATTACAGGAATTCTGGCAGGCCTTTCCCATACACTTGCGGCAGTTATCTGTGACAATATAGGACGCAATGGGACACCTCGCAGGCTGCTAAGTATGACCTGAACCACATTGGAACTGTCTCTTCCTGTAGGGCACTTGCCTTCTGCCAGACGGACTCTCTGCTTGATGATCTCACGCTCCTTGTAAATACAGCAGCGGTAGAAGCTGGCCTGAGGGCCCGGAATCATATCATAGGGGATCTCATCCCTTTTTTCCTCCAGATTTCCCTCCCATGCAGCTTTCGCGACCTCATAGAGCACGTCATGTTTCAGGCGCAGGATCGTTGCATCATTTGTTACCATTTTTCATTTCCTCCATTCATAATCCCGGACGCCTGTTCTAAGCGTCCAGACAGCAAATATATATCTTGGAAGGCCCAAAGGGCCCATTGCCAACTTAATAATAGGTGATAACCACCTTTTTCCCATATCCTCGATCAGATGGCGCAGCTGCTCCACCAGATTCTGGCGGATTCCCAGATCAAAAGGAAGACCCGGATTCTGATAGGCACTGTTGATGGCCTTTCCCACATACAGATGAACCTCCGTACAGTCCTCGATCAGGATCTTTGCCACCATGGAGCCGCCATTGGGCTTATCCAGTTCCTCAAAAAAATCCTCCGATACGGTTTCATTCTTTACATACCGCCGCAAAAGCTGCAGCACGCGGTTCAGCGTAAGGACGCCTTCTGTCACCAGATCTACCCCATCCATATAGGCAATGGGCGGAATCTCCGGATCCACATAGTCCAGCGATACATCCAGCTTCCGATTCAGAACCCGTGACACAATGGTAGCGCTGGTGCCGCCGCATACAATGGTCGCGGCATTGGGATCGGACATAAAATCCTCTACCATGGCTGTATCATCCTCTGGATTTCGGGCCGGACCAGTCATCAGATGAACCGGCTTGCTGTTTATGATGCGCATACAGGCCACTGTGGTATCGTCTCCCGGATGAAACTGGTACAGCTCATCACAGGCACGGCTGATGGATGCAGCCAGACGCATGGCGGAAACGGTGATCTGATACTGGCGCACCGCATAGTCCGCTATATCCTTCCACAGCCAGCCAAAGTTTAAAAGATCACCAACTCCCGCATGAATGGTGCCGTCGCTCATAAGGATTAAAGCGTCTCCCTTCTGCACCTTAAAACGGTATTCATTGATCCGTTTTCCCTGAAGTTCCCGGATGTTCTGGGGAATTTCCATCAGTTTTCCGTCCCGGATAAAAATGCAGCCCGGATTGTCATACTCTACCAGATAGGCGTCTCCATTATGGAAAACCTGCAAAATGCTGAAGGTAGAGTAGGCCACCTGGCGCACCTGGCAGATGGGAAGGGTCTCCACTATGGTATCCACACACTCCTCCAGCGTAGCACCGTTTAAAAACATGGTTCCCAGGATTTTTGAGGTAAGAGTAGATAAAATATTGGCCTTGACCCCGCTTCCCATACCGTCGGCCAGAATCATAATGTTGGAATCCTCTGTCTGAATGATTTCCACCTTGTCGCCGCAGAGGATCTCACTGTATTTGTTCAGGCTTTTGTAAGCAACATCTACCGTTATCTCCATACGCTACCTCCCAAAGCCCGGAGACTTGGGCCGGATGCTCCCCAGATGGACATAGCCTGCCGGCTTTTCTGCCGTTTCTGAGCTGTCCGCCTTGGAGGCGGATGCTCCCGATGCTCCCGGCCGTATACCCGGCGCTCCCGAAATGACAGCCTGTGCTCCTGCCTGCCTTGGAGAGCCGCCTCCCAGGGAATCCCTTGTCATCACACCGCTTAGTGGAACCGCCCCGCTTCCTATATGGACATTTTCCAAAGGCGGTTCCATTTCATCCTCCTCATGGAGAGAGGAATCGTCTAACAGAGAACGGCACAGTTTGCTTAAGGTAGTTTTTGTTTCCGCCGTCGTTTCTCCCAGAAGGCCTGCAATCTCCTGAGCCACCATCATCTGCTTGTGGATTACCTTCTGAGCCAGATCAATAGTTTCCAGCTTCTTCTCATAATCCTCCTGAGCCAGTTCCTCCTCACGGGTGATATCAATAAAGGTAGCAAGCACTGCATTTTCCTTTTCTATGTATACAATGTTCTGGAGTGTGGACAAATGGTACTCCGGATAGCTGACCCGCTTTCCATGGATATTCTGATGGGTGTCGAATACCCACTGGAAATCCACCGGATCAATGAATTCATACAGATACATCTCAAGAGCCTCTGTGCGTGTCTTTCCAAAGTATTTCTCTCCCACATCGGAATACTCTAAAATCCGCATATCCGGCCCTACAATAAGCACAATATTAGGCGAAGTTTCCATTACCAGATTAGACATGGATTCCGCCTTTTCATGCATATAGGGAATGCACATGGAAACCTCTGCCTTGTGCTGGAATACGGCGATCGCCTTTTCCCGACAGGTAGGATAACCGCAGGCCCCGCAGTTTAACTCATCCTCTGGCTTAAATTTATTCGTCATGCGCAGGATCTGGCGGATCTGCTCCTCCGTCGGCATAGGATCTTTGGGCGAACGGTCTAAAAACTCCTTTCTGAAAGAAACTGCCTCAACCGCATGCTCCATCTGGGAACGGTCGGCCGGCTCTCTGCAGATCCGTTCCTCCATATCCAGCTTTACTTTAAAGCGTGAAATAAACTCCTCATCATCCACCGTCGGCCCCTTAATACAGCCGCCGGCGCACATATTCATTTCAATAAAGCACCCTTTGATCTCTCCCCTGGCCATGCTCCTGCACAGGTCAATACAGTTTGTCTCCCCATGGACATAGAACTTGCGGTAGCCGTCTCCCCTGCTTTCTTCCTCAGCCAGTACCGAATTTACCACTCCGTTTGTAACAGGATACAGGCGGTTTACCTTGGGATCAAAGGCCGTAAAGGGCATATCCTCACAATCCTCAATGGAAATTTCCTCCTGATCCAGCCATTTTTTCATATCCCGGAAATTCAAGACCGCATCAATGCAGTTATCATGGCGAGGATCGTTTGCCTCCTTCTTTTTTGCAATACAGGGGCCTAAAAATACTATCTTCACCTCACGCCCCAGTTCTTCCTTTAAAATGCGTCCGTGGGCGATCATGGGAGATACCACCGGCGCAAGGTATTTTACCAGCTCCGGATAGTAAATCTCGATCAGGTCATTGACACTGGGGCAGCAGGTAGTAATGATATTTTCCATCTGATGCTCCTTAAGCAGTCTGGCATACTCTGCCGTCACATAGGCAGCGCCCTCGGATGTTTCCCTCACATCCTCAAACCCAAGGCGCATCAGGGCTCCCCGGACCTGGCCGATTGTCTTATATTTTAACAGACCCATATAAGAGGGTGCAATGGAAACCACTACCCTCTCGCCGGCTGCGATCCAGCCCTTCACCAGCTCCAGATCGCTTCTAAGCGTCTTTGCAGACTGCGGACATATCTTAAGGCAGTGGCCGCAGAGAATACATTTATCAGGCATGATCACGGCTCGTCCATCCTTGACCTGGATGGCCTTTACCTCGCAGTAGCGGACGCATTTATAGCAGTGTTACATTTTGTGGCCTTGAAATCAATGATTTCCATGCCCATAATCACAGTCTCCCTTTGATCTCGTTTTCAAAAACGCTTCTGTGTCCTCCGGCTTCAATGAATATAACTCTCCGTCCACAGTCACACATACGCCGTGGTCGCAGTTTCCGGAGCAGAAAGCTCCGTTTAAGTCAACCTGTTCCGACAGGCCGTTTTCATTTACAAGCTTCTGAAGCTTTTCAATAATCTCTCTGGAACCCTTTAAATGGCAGGCGCTTCCAATACATATTGTTACTTTCATTTTCACTTCACCCTCCGTTATTCGTTTCACTCTGTCTGTTCTTTATCCTTTATACAGGGGTCTCCCCACATGTAATGCCATTATCTCATATTGTCATATTTTTATCAATAATATTTCTGCAAAAACAAAGGTTTTCCGATGGAAAAGTGTGGTATACTGGATATATTTCAAACGATATGCCTGCCGGACAGAACCGCCCGGCAAAGCCAAATGGAGGAATCAGAAAATGGAACAAAAGACAGGACTTGTGCTGGAAGGCGGCGGAATGCGCGGGATCTATACAGCCGGCGTGCTGGATCTCTTTATGGATCAGGGAGTAACCTTTGACGGAGTGATCGGAGTATCCGCAGGAGCCATCCACGGCTGCAGCTTTCTTTCCGGACAGCGCGGGCGGAACATCCGATATTATAAAAAATACTGCCAGGACCCTCGCTTTATGAGCGTTAGAAACCTTATCCTCACCGGAGACATCGCAGGAGAACGGTTCTGCTACCACACGCTGCCGGAAAAGCTGGATCCTTATGACTATACAGCCTTTAACAATAATCCGGCCGAATTTTATGTAGGCTGCAGCAATGTAGAAACAGGAAAACCGGAGTATCTGCATCTGACCGACATGAAACAGCAGATCGACTATCTGCGGGCCTCTGCATCACTGCCTCTGGTATCAAAAATCGTACATGCCGGAGGGAAAAAGCTGTTAGACGGCGGCTGTACGGACAGCATCCCGGTAAAAGCCTTTATGGAGCTTGATACCCAAGGAATGTTGTTGTCCTTACCCGCCACAGGGGTTACCGGAAAAGCAGAGGGAACCCGGCTTACCGAACTGTGCTACCGCCATTATCCTGCCTTTGTAAAAAGCCATTAAAAACCGGCCATCCGTGTACAACCGGACGCTGGATGAGATCGAGTCTCTGGAAAACAGCGGCCAGGCCTTTGTGATCCGCCCCAGCAGGCCTCTTACCATCGGACGAATGGAAAAGGATCCGCAAAAAGCTTCAGCTTGTTTACGAGCTTGGGTATCAGGACGCAGCCAGATGCCTTTTAGACCTTTTATCCTGGAAACAGGGACCGGCCAGATGACCGGTCCCTGTTTCCATTCAGAAGTTTACCTGCTGCAAATTCTAATTGCAGCCGCCGCTGTCTCTTCCGCAGCAGCTTCCTTCTCTTTCACAGGTGCTCCCCTCTCTGCCATTCCGGCCCCAGACAGCATCATTCCAGCCCTGCCAGTACCCCCAGTTCCAGCCGTCGCGGTATCCCTGACGGTATGCCCGGCGTTCCCTGTCCGCTGCCTGTGTTCCGCCGCAGCCGCAGGAACCGGTCGTTCCGGTACCGCCAGACTCCGTATTGCAGTTTCGGCAGCCGCAGCAGCAGCCGGAAATTCTGCATCCGCAGCCGCATCTGTTTTGGCATCCGCAGCCACATCTGTTTTGACATCCACAGCCAGAGCCATTTCCATTCTGTTCTGCATTTCTGCATCCATTATTACAACAGCATAAAAGACAACACATAATCTCTACTCTCCTTTTTAATTGGTTGTACCATATCATATGGGACAGTGAGACAAAGTGTTCCTGCGCAAAACCGTCACCTGTTATGTATCTCTTCATAAAATAATAAAGAAAGAATAAAAAGGAGATTTCAAACAATGGAAGCATATATGGATGCAAAAGCTTCGACCTGCAGCTGCGGATGCGGATGCAGAAGCCGTGTCGTTCCCGGCGTATCAGACAGACCGGCCGCACAGCCGGAATATTCCGGACCATCCCCCCAGATGTGGCCCGGATGGGATATGAATCAGTCCCTTCCTTATGGGGAAGCCGGATATCCCCAGACAGGATATCCTCAGATAGGAACAAATATGAATCAGGGAAGTACCGTATGGCCCATCGTGAACTGCCCGGATACCACAGCCGGTTATCTGGAGCAGCATCACCCCGTAGCTATGGCCTATGTACCGTGGCAGCAGTGGCAGACTGCCTATGCACCTGAACGCGGCCTCATGCAGGAACCATCTTCCTGACCTGGATCTTCCATTTAATTACGGGAGGTGCGGACGATGACAGAACATCTTCAGAACCCATCAAGAGGAGCCATGCTCCAGGCAGTAAACCAGACCAGCTTTGCCGTGGTGGAGGCCAATCTCTATCTGGACACTCATCCCTGTGATATGGAAGCTCTCTCCTATCTCAATCAGATGATGGAAGCCTACAAAAACGCAAAAGCCGCCTATGAGGCCCAGTTTGGCCCCTTAAATGCGGGCAATGTGACTGAAAATGCCTACTGGACCTGGGTCAGTGATCCCTGGCCATGGGAAGGAGGGAATTTATAATGTGGATTTATGAAAAACGTCTCCAGTTTCCGGTAAATATTAAGGAGCCGAATGCCAAACTGGCGCAGTTTATTATGAGTCAGTACGGCGGCCCCGACGGCGAGATGGGCGCATCCATGCGCTATCTGTCCCAGCGCTACGCCATGCCTTATAAAGAAGGCAAGGCTGTTTTGACCGATATCGGCACAGAGGAACTAGCACATCTGGAAATGATCGCCGCCATTGTCCATCAGCTGACCCGGAACCTCACAGCCGAGCAGCTGGTAGAACAGGGCTTCGGACCCTATTATATTGACCATGCCACCGGAATCTGGCCTCAGGCCGCAGGCGGCATTCCCTTTAATTCCTGCGAATTCCAGTCCAAGGGCGATGTGATCACAGACCTTCATGAAGATATGGCAGCAGAACAAAAAGCCCGGAGTACCTATGACAACATCCTCCGGGTAGTAACAGATTATGACGTATGCGAACCTATCAAGTTCCTGAGAGAACGTGAGATCGTCCATTACCAGCGGTTCGGTGAAACCCTCCGAATCACCCAGGAAAAACTGGACAGCCGGAATTTCTATGCCTTTAATCCGGCCTTTGATCCGGATCAGGCGCCCCAGCCCCGATAAGCAGCTCTTAATCCAGCTGTATCCGACTCCGCCAAAGGAGCTTTACGTCTTCCTCCTGATGGGTTGTGATCAGGAGGAAGCGGTTCCGGCGGTTTTCCAGAATATAGCGGATCACCTCCAGTTTAAGGGCCTCATCAAGCCCGGTAAAGGGTTCATCCATTACAAGCATATGGGAAGGCGCAAGAACGGCCCGCAGGATGGCGGTGCGCCGCTTCATCCCTCCGCTCAAGGTGGACACGGGGCGGGTAAGGCATTCTTTAGGAAGTAAGCAGATCATGGCCTGAGCCAGTTTTTCTTCCTTCCATTTTTCTTTTAATGCCATCTGCACATTTTCCATAGGGGAAAAGGAAGGACAGAGACGATCCTCCTGAAAAACTGCCGAAATCCTCAAAGGCCACCCAGGGCCCCCCTGAGTAAAAATCCTTCCGCTGTCAGCCGTTTCAAGCCCCATGAGGATCCGAAGAAAGGTTGTTTTTCCTGAGCCTGAGGGCGACATCAGGCAATAACAGGCATCCTGCTCCAGCGTCAGGCTCAGATCCCGAAGAACCTGCAGTTCTCCGTATTTTTTAGAAAGATGCTCGATGCAAAGCTTCATACAACCTCCTCATCAGTGGCGTACCCGCATAAGCAGGCTCAGAAAAAAGCGCTCAAAGACAGCGCTGATCACAATAATGGCAAAGGTCCAGGCAAACAGGCCCGCTGTATCCAGATAGAGCTTGGAATAGTAGAGCTGCTCTCCGATCGACGCCTGAGGTATGCCGATCACCTCTGCCGCAACTCCTGATTTCCAGCTCATCCCAAGAGCCGTACGGCAGCTGCTTAAAAGATAGGGGTGAACGGCCGGAATATATATATATCGAAGGCGTTTGAAAAGAAAACGAAAAACTCGGCTCATTTCAAAAGCTCCCTGTCCGTATGTTCCAGACCGGTCAGCGTTCCCGTATAGATCATAGGGATCACAACCAGAAATGAAATAAACACGGACAGGCCGTCAGAGCCGATCCAGATCAGTGCCAGGATCACAAAGGAGGCCACGGGAACGGAACGGATCAGCAGCATGGGAGGTTCCAGAAGATCCTTTACAAAGGAACAGGCGTAACTGGCCCACCCCAGGAGAATCCCCAGAACAAAAGCCATGAGAAAGCCGGCGCTGATCTTAAAAAATGAATGAAGCAGCGTCTGCCAGAAGGAAACTTCCGGTAAAAGCTGCCAAAGGGCCCCAAGCATATCGAAGGGCCCCACAAAAATCACATCATTCTGGATGGCTAAGTGAGCGGCCTGCCAGAGAACCGCCCAGAAAAGCCATATCATATATGTTTTTTTTTTTTTTTTAAACGCGAAGATATTTTCATGTTTTTCATTATGGCAGATAGTAGAAGTCATCTCCGGGAAGCGTTCCGCCGATGGACTTGGCATCCTGTCCGGAAAGCACCTCCAGATAGCCGGAAAGGGCCTGTTTCATTTCTTCACCGGTAATGCATACAATATTGCAGAGAGGCATCGCTTTCTGGGCCATAGCAGCCTTTTCTACGATCCCAATATCAGCTACCAGCTGTGCGGCCTTTTCAGGCTCAGCAGATGTATACTCCGCAGATTCTGCATGATCCTTTAAAAACCGCTCCACAGCAGCCTCATGCTCCTCTAAAAATCCGGTGCGGACAATGGTAACTCCCGTAACCATCCGGCTGTTTCCTTCCTTATTTAAAAGATCCCACTGCTCGGTCAGATCCATCACTGTTTTCAGCTCCGGATTCTGCATACAGGCCGCTGAAGCAAAGGGCTGAGGGAGCACGCCGATGGCAGACGGATCTTCCTTTAATATAGAAGCAACCTCTGCAGCCTCGGATTTAAACTCCATGGTTACATCCCCGGAGCCAAGGCCGTTTTCAGCCAGAAGATAATTCATGGCAAATTCCGGCGTGGTTCCTTTTCCTGTCATATATACGGTTTTACCCTTCAAATCTTCCATTGTGGAAATGGAATCATCCGAAGCCACTACATACAAAACTCCCAGTGTATTGATATCAATGACCTTTACCTGCCCCTGCGTCTTATTGTAAAGCACGCTGGCTACATTGGCAGGCACCAGCGCAATATCCAGGCTTCCGTTTGCAATATTTCCTACCAGCTCATCTGCCTTCCCTGCCATGGTAAATTCATATGTATTGGCAGTTTCTCCGTTTTTGGCAGTTTCCATCAGATAGGCCAGTCCCATAGAGGTAGGTCCCTTTAAGGAGCCCACACGGACAGCGGATGCGCCGGAACCTTCCTTCTCCTCTTCTGAAACCGCCTCAGAACCGGTCTCTGCCCCGGTATTTTCTGCCTCAGTTGATTCTACCTCTGAATGTTCCGTTTCCTCTGGAACCTCCTGAGAAGCTGCCTTGGAAGAAGCGGAAGGAGCCGCGTTATCGCCGGATGCGCCGCAGCCGATTACAGCGAAGGCTGCTGCAGTTAAGAGTGCAGTCAATACAGAAATTTGTTTTTTCACAGTACATTCTCCTCTCCGGCACCCTCTGGATGCCATCCCTACTATAGCACATTTTTCCTGTTTTCCATCCTCACCGCCAGAAAAACAGAATCGACCAGCGTTCGAACAACTCAAATCCATAAAACGGACGTCCCTCAACGGGATTCCGTCCGTTTTTCTTTTCTTAAATACTCATTTTTCCCTGGATCATTTATGCGCCTGCCTGAATACCTGTCTTTCCACGCTCTTTTCCCGAACATCCTTTTCCGAAACAGCTCACGACCGGAGGTATACACGATGATCACACCGAGAACCATTAAAAGAGCGGCAATGATCAGCTGCAGTCCCTCTACCATAAATACGGCGCTTCCTGCGCCAAAAGCATGAACAAGTGCAATGGAACGCTCAATTAAAGCGGTAAAGGTAACGCAGAGCATGATAATAAGCGGAGGGAACAGCGTTCTGTTTTCTCTGCCCGTAACCTTTAAAAAGACGCACAGCGTAATGAGAACCAGAGCACTCAAAAGCTGATTGGCGCTTCCAAAAAGAGGCCAGATATTGGAATATCCGATTTTGTCAGGATAAAGCCGCAGGCTAATGTGATCATAGTTGCAAAATATTTATTGCATACCACCTGCCTCCAGTGCTCCGCCTGTTCCATATCATCTGTACTGAACAGCTCCTGAAAGGACATACGGCCGATTCTTGCAACGGAATCAAGGCTTGTAAGAGCCAGAGCTGATACACACATGGTCATAAAGCACTGGGCTACATACATAGGGATTCCAAACATTTCCAGAAATCCTGCCACACCGGCTGAAAAGATCTGGAAGGGTACCCACAGCAGGCGTTCTGCTCCTGCAGCAGCGCCTGCCACACACAGGGCCAAAACTGCCAGAAGACTTTCCAGAACCATAGCTCCGTATCCGACTTTCTGCATATCTTTTTCATTCGCAATGGTTTTCGAAGAGGTTCCAGACGATACCAGGCTGTGGAATCCGGAAACAGCTCCGCGGCTACCGTAACAAACAGAATAGGAAACATATCTCCCATGGATGCATTTTTAAAGCCTGTGTATACAGGGAGGTTCATGGACGGATGCGCCACTGCCAGACCCGCCGCAGCACCAATGATCATGCCGGCAAACATAAAGGTTGTCATATAATCCCTGGGCTGCATCAGAAGCCACATGGGGAGCACGGCTGCCATGAAGATATATGCAAAGGTCAGATAGGACCAGGTATCCTTTCCTGCTGCCAGCGGAAATGCCATTCCAATCCCAAGAGCAGCCGCCGTACAGGCCAGTCCCGCTGCCGTTTTCTTCCAGCCCTTTAACTGTAGTTTTTTCTGGATCACTCCAAATATCATCGCAAATACAATAAACAGAAGGGAAATACTTCCTGCCGCTCCATTGGTCTGTGCGGCCGGAGAAAGAACTGCCGCTCCGTCAGCCATGGTATATGCGTTAAACGTACCTGCCACCATATCTGCAAAAGCTGCGATTACGATCAGGGTAAAAGAGCCAGCAAAATAAAAGAAACAGTTTTCTCCCTGTCTTTCCAATATACCGCTCGATCAGAAGCCCCATGGACTTTCCTTCATTCTTTACACTGGCATACAGTGCTCCGAAATCCGTAACTGCTCCAAAGAAAATGCCTCCCAGGATCACCCACAAAAGCACGGGCAGCCATCCAAAAGCAGCGGCCTGGATCGCTCCGGTCACAGGGCCGGCCCCCGCAATGGATGAAAACTGGTGGGCGAATACCGTCCATCCGTCTGTAGGCACATAATCCTGTCCGTCTTCCAGTGCACAGGCAGGCGTTTTGGCCTTGGGATCTATGCCCCATTTTTCTGCCAGCCAACGGCCATACAGGGTATATCCCGCCAAAGACATACCGCTGCGATCATTACAATTACAAGTGCGTTCATACTCTTATCTCCTTCCTTCTGGAATAACTGTCATTATAATCCCTTTTATTCGGAAGTCAATCAGATAGAACATACCGTATTTTCATATTTTTTATTCTTTCAGGTTATGTTTGTGCCATAATCTCATAACTGCCAGACATATTTCTGCCAGACTGGAAATACCATTCCAGCCCCAGGCTAGCTGCCATGGCGCGGTCCACACCGCCCATCTGCCGCCGGTCCAGGTGCCCTATGTATTCCTTTAAGCGGCTGCGGTCAATGGTGCGGATCTGCTCTGTAAGCACCGTAGAATCCTGTTTTAATCCGCACAATGTCTTATCCAGGCTTACATGGGTAGGAATCGCCGCCTTGGTGGTTCGGCTGGTAATGGCAGCTACGATCACCGTCGGGCTGTGGCGGTTTCCCGTGTCATTCTGGATGACTAAAACCGGCCGGATCCCTCCTGCTCCGATCCCTGACCGGTGAAAGGTCTGCATAAAAGAGGTCTCCCCGGATCACCGGGCGGTACGTCTGTCTATTTCCATTCCAGTCTGAATTTCGTTCCATGGCTTGTCTCCTTATTTTGAGTTTCATCACTTCATTCATACACTCATAGGATTCCCAATTCCGGAGATTTCAAACATTTCCTGAAAAAAACATGAAAAAGCCCCATCCTCAGAGGACAAGGCCATTCATTTTCCTTTATTCTGTTTTGCTTTAAAACCGCTTGATTTTTCCTGCGGCTGTTCGTTCAAAGGTACTTCTCTCACGATCAGCCTGGCAATGCGCTTATAGACAGGCATAGACCCATTCAGGCGGTCAACCAGCTCCTGAAGAAGCGGCTCTGGCTCTGTAATCGTATGCTTTTCCATATATTCCGGATCCGGGAAGATCTCTGCCTCGATGACCTTCTCATGCTCGCGCACCAGAATCTCTTTTACCAGATCATTGCGTCCCAGCTCATTTTCCAGCTCCTCAGGAGATACATTTTCCCCGTTTGCAAGGATGATCAGGTTCTTTCTGCGGCCGGTAAGAAATACAAAGCGATCCTCGTCCACATAGCCTAAGTCTCCTGTCTTTAACCAGCCGTCCTCCAGAGCGGCAGCCGTTTCCTCAGGCATCTTGTAATATCCCTGCATCACGCTGCTTCCCCGTACCCAGAGCTCGTAATCCACGGTCTTTGCCTCGCAGTTTGGCAGAAGTTTTCCTACGGATCCGATCTTATTTTCCCACTCCAGATTGGTGCTGATCACAGGAGAACACTCCGTCATGCCGTATCCCTGAAGAATGGTGATGCCAAACTCCTTAAAAAGACGGATACAGTCCGGATCGAGGTAAGCGCCTCCGCTGCAGATGGTCTTAAGCTTTCCGCCGAATATGGCCGCTGCAGCCTGTTCCTTTGGAACAGACGGATCGATCTCCTTTAATTTTCCTGCCAGCGATTCGATGATCATAGGCACCAAAAGCACGATTTCCGGCTGGAACAGCTTTAAATTTCTCTGGAACCGCATGATCGAATCATTGATGCAGATGATCATTCAATGGAAATGCCCTTTATAATGTCCATGGTCAGACAGTACACATGGTTAATGGGAAGAACGGTCAGGGATACGGTTCCCTGAGGGATCTTCATATCCAGACACAGGGCATTGTCCGCCAGATTCCGGTGGGTCAGCATAACGCCCTTGCTCTTTCCTGTGGTTCCTGAGGTAAAGAGAATGGTACACAGATCCTCCGGCTTTACCTCACAGTAAAATTCTCCCCGGTATGCCTCTAAAAGCTCAGGCAGAGACTGGATGGAAAGAAACTCACGGATCTTTGGACAGGAAGAAGCGGCAGCCTCTGCCACATCCGTCCTCACCTCATCAAACACCAGCATTTCCACATCTGCCCGGTTTAGGAGTTCACAGACTGCCTCTGCAGGAAGCTGTACATCAATGGGAACTGCCACACTTTTACTGTTTGCCGCGCCAAAATATGAAGTGATCCATCCATAGCTGGTAGGGCCGATGACAGCAATATGCTTTCCTCTCATCCCCTTTTCTTCCAGCATACGTCCAAAGGCCATGGTATCCCTGTGCAGATCTTCATAGGTCTTTTCCTCAAGCTCCCGCTTTACCTTATAGCGGAACGCGGTCTGGCTGCCGTAAGAATCAGCCGCCCGGCTTATGATCTCCTGTAATGTATTTGCTTCCATTCCTTCTCCTTCCTCGTTCCCGCCTCAGACAGCCTGCTGCAGGGACTGGATATACTCCATGGCGTCCTTTACTGTCTTTACATTGACCACTTCCCGCTCGTCCACTTCAACGTCCCAGTGCTCCTCGATCTCTCCGACCATACTCATAAAATCATAGGAATTAAAGCCCAAGTCCTCCACAAAACGGGAATCCTCCCGGATTTCTCCCGGTTCTACATCTACATACTCACAGATCATCTCTTTTAACTCTTCAAACATATCCTTTTTCTCCCTCTTTTTATACCATGTCAATAATCTCTCCTACCGTCCTGCTGCAGTCCTCCACACCTCTGAAAATGATCCTGCACAGATAGTAGTATACCTCTTCCAGTTTCTGGGGCGTCACAATACCGGTCTGGTACTCAAAGCAGAAATCCAGACCATCGTCCAGAGCGCGGTGGCTCACAGTCAGATACAGCGGCTGTCCTGCCACACCATTGGAGTAACGGGCTGTATCATAGCGGATCCCGCCCATCTTATCAAGGCCCGGCCCCTCATATTTCATAGCCAGAGGCTGATAGGTCAGAGCCAGGGGCTCATAGGTCAGGCCGTCTTCCAGGTTATAAAATTTCTTTCTGTAATTAAAATACTCCGTAGGGCTGTAGCTTGCGTGCCGGAAATACTGATTCTGTGTATCCCGGATGATCTCCATTCCCTCTAAGAAGGTCTTGTCCCGTGAAATAATGGTCCTAAAGGGGAAGCAGTGGATCCTGGTACCGCCGCATCGCTTCTCGGTCAGAGTGGCCCTTCTTGCAATAGTGGTCGTAAGAGAAACATCCTCATTTCCGTTCTGCTTCTGAAGATAGGTCCTAAGGCCCATGAGCAGAAGGCAGGTCATGGAGATCCTGTGTTCCTCACAGAACGTTAAAAGCCGTTCCGACGGCTCCGGTTCCAGCCGGAAAGTGGTAATATTGGCTGATACATCCTCCGGAATGGTGCGGGCCGCCCTCTGATCCGGGTTGCCGGAAGCCTTTCTCTGCTGTTCAAGAAGCCCTGGACCGTAGATGCTGTTAAAGATCGGCTCCGATGTGCCGATCAGCTTTTCAAAAAATTCCCGGTCTCTCTGGCTGGATGTACTTCCCGCCTCATAAGCCAGATCCTTTTCCAGCTGCTTTATGTAAGAGGTCATGGCCTTTGGATAAGCAATCACCTCGTCTCCAAACATCTTATGGCTGTAGATTTCAATGATATCCCTGTAAAACAGGATCAGGGACTGGGCGTCCATGGTCATGTGGTCTACGCACACATAGGTTCCCTGAAAGCCGTTTGGAAGGCGGATCATCACAATGCGGTGCATGGGAGAATCGTAACGCTCAAAGGGAAGCTCGGTCCACTCCCTCATCTTCGCCTCTGCGTCCTCCATTTTCCAGCCGCAAAAGTCAAAGTGTCCGATCTCAGAGTGATCCTCCTTTACCACATACTGGTACTCTTTTCCCTCTTTTTTGTCATGGGCAAAACGGATCCGCATTCCCTCGCAGCGGGAAATCGCTTCCTTAATGCTCTCCCGCAGCACCTCCCAGTCCAGATCGATCTCAATAGTCAGGCTTGAGCCGATATTTAATACCTGCTTTTTGGGACAGTATTTCAGACAGTAAAAATGCAGCTTCTGCGCCTCGGTCAGCGGATATACCTTACAGCCCCTTCTCGTTTTCATTCCTCACATACCCCTTTCGTAAATGCACGTTCCATCAGTTTCCTTACAGCCGCCTCATAAGCCGGACGATCCTTATAATATGCCTCTGCATGGGAAGCTCCTCTATGATCAGAAGATCCTTTGAGCAGCGCAGGCTTCGTAAAGCTCATGCACCATAGAGCAGGGCACAAAGGTATCCTTTGATCCGTGGATAAACAGCATGGGGATCTTAGCCTTTTTTACCTCATCTCTGGCATTGCACTCATCCAGGCCATATCCGGCTTCCTTTTTTGCCATCCGGTCGGACAGATCCATTAAGGGAAATGCCGGCATATGATAGGTTGTCTTAAGAACAGAGGTAAATACCTCTTTGGCGGAGGTAAAGGCGCAGTCGGAAACAGCCCCCTTTACCTGCGGCGGAAGCTCAAGTCCTACTGCCATATCCACCGTAGCGGCTCCCATGGAAATGCCCTGAAGCAGAAGCTCACAGTCCTCTCCCAGACGCCCTGCCATGTATTCCATCCATTTTTTTGCATCCAGACGGTCCAAACAGCCAAAACCGATATAGGTACCCTCGCTGTCTCCATGGGCTCTCTCATCCACCGTCAGGACGCCCAGCCCGCATCCCATATAAAACCGGGCCAGGGACGGGTAATCATTCAGTCCCCGGCTGGTATAGCCATGAAAGCAGATCACGGCCCGTTTGGGATCCTTTCCGGAAAGTATGTTCCGTGAAGCTTTAAGCCATCCTCAGACTGTATGTACACATCCTCATGGGGCTGGCTTAAAAACCACTGGCGGTTTTCCTCCATAAAGGGCAGATAGACGCTCCAGTCCGTACCTGCCATTTTCTGGGTCCGCTTATTATCCGCCTTTCCCCGCATCAGCGTCCGGCGCAGAAAATAGCGCGCCAGCGCATACTCTCCCGCAGCAAGCAAAGCTGCCGCTCCGGCTCCCATTCCCAACATCCACTTTATTTTCATCCTGCCGCTCCTTTTTTATCCGGATCCGTATCCCTCATACAGACCCCTATATGATACGCATCTCCCAGCTGGGCCTCAAAAAAGCGCCAGCCGGGGATATCTGCTGTAAAACCGTGGCGATCTCCCAGATCCAGAGGAAGTTCAAAGGAAGCTGTCCCATAAAAAATACACTCCGGCTCTCTTTCCAGCCTGTTTGCAAATGAAATCTGCCGAAAGGGAAAGGCAAGTCCCCTGCCGTCTGCCTTTGCATAGCTTTCCTTTAACGTCCACAAACGGAGCGCAGTTTTCTGCCTCTTTCTCCTTCTTTTTCACAAATCCATCTATATTCTTCCGGAGAACATATCCTCCTGACCAGCCCTTTGCTGCAGGGCTTTCGGATCTGGATATCAATCCCTACTGGATGGCTGCAGACCGCACAGACGGCCATTCCCTCTGTATGGCTGATACTAAAAAAAACTCCTGGACTGTCTTTTAGAAAGGGTTTTCCATTTTCCGGAGCTATCACCTCCCAGGTTCTCCCATATTCCTGCAAAAGCCCCCACTCAAGAAGCCTTCTTCCCAGGATATGTTCTCTGAACCGGTCGCATTTCCTACCCTCCGGCCGGTATGCGGCTGCGTAGATCATACTCCCCCTCCTGCTACGTTCCCATGGTTTTCCCTGGTTTTTCCGTGTTTTCGACCGCTAGTCGAATCGTTTCTGCCTTACAATATCATATTTTCGACCAGTGGTCAAGTGTGGATTTTTTATATCACATATGCTATACTCGAACCATTCTGAAAACCATCCATATGACACTAAAAGAAAGCAGGAACATCATGCAGTATCTAAATAAACGCGAAAAAATCCTGGATGCCATGCAGCAGCTGATGACAACCGCTGATACCCGTTCCATTACGGTCAGTGAGATCGCTCAGAAAGCCGGCATTGGAAAAGGAAGCATCTATTATTATTTTCCCTCTAAAAATGATATTCTAGACGGAGTCATTGAGCGGGCCTATTCCCGCGTTCTGGAAAAGGGAAAGGCTCTGGCCGCTGCCTCAGACATAGATGCCTTCTGTAAAATGGAGATCATCTATCACGCCTGTCTGGAAGCCTCTAAGGAGCTGCGCCGTCAGGAGTCCTTTAACGCTGCCCCCGACGGCCAGGAGCGGGCCTTCATCCATCTGAAATTTGCCAAAGCCATTATCACCCATTTAAGACCTATTCTTGCAGATATCCTCCGGCAGGCTGTGGCAGAAAACGGTGCGGTCTGCGAATATCCGGAGGAAACAGCCTATATCATCCTTCTGGTATTAACCACCACTCTGGACAACCGTCTGGTACCCATGAAGGAAAGCGACGTAAGCCGGATCCTCACTGCATTTACACAGATGCAGGGCCAGGGGCTCAATATTCCGCCGGAGGTTCTGCATTTTCTGATCCGGGAGGTATAGCGCCATGAATATTAATAAGAAGCAAAAACTCCAGACTCCGGCTCACGCCGCCGTCTGGTTACGGCTCTGGGAATCACCGGCTGGCTTTTTAAAGGAGTTCTTTCTGTCTTTACCGCTGCCTTTCTTATCATGGCGGCAGCAGGACTGATCCTCTACGCAGCAGTCAAACCGGAGCTTGACAAATGCCGGGAGATTGCCTATGACAAGCTTGCTCAGATGGACCGTTCCGATTTTTCCATGCTGTCCGATACAGTAATCTACGATAAGGACGGAAAACAGATCGGTCTGATCAACGAGGGTCATTATCAGTATATGGATATCAACCACATCAGCATGAATCTGCAGAACGGTTATATCGCCCAGGAGGACCGGAGATTTAAAAACCATAACGGCGTAGACTGGATTGCCACCTTCCGGGCCGGTCTTGCCCTGATCAAGCATGGCGGGGAAGTGACTCAGGGCGGCAGTACCATTACCCAGCAGGTGATCAAAAATACATATCTGACCCAGGAGCGCACCTTTACCCGCAAGATCGTGGAAATCCTGCTGGCTCCCGAACTGGAAAAGAAATACTCCAAAGCCGATATCATGGAGTTTTACTGCAACACGAATTTCTACGGGCACCGCTGCTACGGTGTTGAAGCTGCCAGTCTGTATTACTTTGGAAAACACGCCGAAGATCTGGCCCCTGAGGAAGCGGCTGTGCTGATCGGCATCAGCAACAGCCCCTCTGCCTATGACCCGGTTTCCCATCCGGACGCTTCCAAAACAAACGGGATGATGTCTAAAAAGCATGAACGAGGTAGGGTATCTGTCAAATGAAGACTATGAAAAAGCCGTCTCCTCTCCTTTAAAAATCGTACAGAAGGAAACAGAGGGCACGGATGAAAATTATCAGAGCAGCTATGCCATTCACTGCGCTGCCCTGGAGCTGATGAAAATGGACGGTTTTGAATTTCAGTATACCTTTGATAACAAAGAAGATTACACCCTTTACTCCGAACGCTATACTACAGCCTACTCCGAGCAGTCAGATCGGATACGGGCAGGCGGATTTCAGATCTACACCTCCTTAGACAGCGGACTGCAGGCTGTGCTCCAGACGCAGATCGACGCCAGTCTTTCGGACTTTACAGAGCTTCAGGAAAACGGAAAATTTGCCCTTCAGGGAGCCGGCGTGATCGTAGACAACAAGACCAACTATGTAACCGCCATTGTAGGAGGACGCGGGGCGGATGATCCCTTTAACCGGGCCTATTTAAGCGCCAGACAGCCCGGAAGCACCATCAAGCCCCTCATTGACTACGGCCCCGCCTTTGACACCGGGGAATACTATCCCACGCGCATGGTCAATGACCACAAATGGGAGAAGGGTCCTTCCAACAGCGGCAGGCGCTACTTTGGAAATGTTACCGTAAGAGAAGCCTTAAACCGCAGCTTAAACACTGTGGCCTGGCAGATCTTAGAGGATATCGGCATTGATTTCGGTCTGAGCTATCTGGGAGAAATGGAATTTCAGAAGCTGAGCTATGTGGACAATCAGGTGCCCTCCTTAAGCATCGGAGGCTTTACCAACGGCGTCCGTGTTGTTGATATGGCAAAGGGCTACAGCACTCTGGCCAACCGGGGCGTATACGATGAACGCACCTGCATCGTGAAAATCCTTCATGAAAAGAGGGCGAGCTCACAAAGGATATGACGCCTTTTGCAAAGCAGGTTTACCGCAGCGATTCTGCCTTTATGCTCACAGACGTCTTAAAAGGCACATTTACCTCCCCTACGGCACCGGACGGGACTTGGCCTGGAAAATGATATGCCCGCTGCCGGAAAAACGGGAACCACAAACAGCAGCAAGGATACCTGGTTCTGCGGCTACACCCCTTACTACACAGCCGCCGTCTGGTGTGTTACGATATCCCCGTAATATGCCGGGAATCTACGGAGCCACCTACGCAGGAAAAATCTGGAAAAATGTAAGGGACGAAATCCACCAGGGCCCCCCTCTTGACTGGGAACAGCCCGATACCGTAGAGCGGCGTGCAGATGAAACCAATGGGATCGAAGATTATTTCAGCACCACGGCTCAGTTCCGCTCAGCAAAGCCTTCATGAAAAGGAACAGGCTGCGCTTTTAGAAGAGCTGACCCAGGAAGCAGAGGCATTCTGTGCCAGAGAAATCCGTTCTGTGGAAGATACCTATACGGTAAAGGATGAATATGCTTCTATCACTTCCCGTCTCCCCCTGTTGGACGACGGAGAGCAGCGGGCACTGCTCTTAGAGCAGACGGAACAGCGGTATGATTACTTTGTCTCCATCATCAGCCAGATGGGTGATGAAATCCGGCGCTATGAAGAGCAGAAAGCGGCCGAAGAGAAAAAAGCCAGAGAAGAAGCTGCCAAAGAGGCAGAGAAGCAGCGTCTGGAAGAAGACAAGGCCACCAAAAAGAACAGCTTCCTTCTGGCCCTTGAAACGGTAGAGGAGCTGGAATACCAGAGAGAGGACGCGGAACGCCTGGTAAACGATGCCATTGACAAGCTTTCCCTCATTGCAGGAGATCCGGAAGCAGATGCTCTCTCCGACCGGCTTCAGACAGCCATCAGCCGCATTTCCACGCTTCCCACCGCAGAAGAATGGGAAAAGCTTCAGGCACAGGAAGCCGAACAGGAGGCGAAAAGGAACAGGAGGCCCAGCTGGAAATCCAGTCCAGCCAGGCCCGTCTCCGTTCCTCCTTAAGCCGGGAACGCTTTAAGTGGAACAATATGGAATACTATGGACCAGGAGGACGGGGCGATGAATAAACATAACACAGCTTCCATGCAAAACGGCAAAAAAAGGCCCTCATTTTCCATTTTACCGGAAAAACCGGACGGGGCTGAGGACTGGTTCTATACCTTTATGTGCATGAACATCCCCTTCTACGGATGGCGGTACCTAAAGCAGCTTGTTTATCAGGAGCCCAATGACAGCCCCAAAAGCCAGTTTGCCAGAGCGTATCTGTACTATAAACGGGTATTTCTCAGGATTTCTCTGGCAATCGCAGCCCTGCTTGCTGTAATAGGCTTTGCCGGGCTGCATCTGCTGATCCGATATATGGAAATGCTGTAGCACAAAACAGGCGGCAGACTGCCGGAGCCCTCTTCTAAAAGCCCGGCGTCTGCCGCCTGTATGTATATACTATAAAATCATTTCTCCAAAGCAGCCTGCAGCTTATCCTGATCCATCATTCCCTCAATGACCCGACGAAGTTCATCCACTGTATCTCCCGGCGTCTTTCCCGCCTCGTCGATAACAATATCCGCATATTTTTCATACAAAGGCACCCGCTCATTATAGAGATCTCTGAGCGTAAATCCCGGCTTTAAGGCAACGCCCCGATCCACTACATTTCCGATGCGCCGTTCCATTTCCTCATAGCTCATCTTTAAGTAGACCACCTCGCTGATCTCCTTCAAATGCTTCATGGCTTCTTCCCCGTAGATCACGCTGCCTCCAGGAGCGATCACGGAAAGCCGTACATCCAGCCCCGCATTGATCCGGTTTTCCACCTCTAAAAAGCCATCCATTCCTTCATCTGCGATGATTTCCTTTAAAAGGCGTCCTTCCTTTTCCTGGATCACGATATCTACATCCACAAAGGAAAAGCCCAGACGTTTGGCAAGCAGTACGCCTATAGTACTTTTACCCGAAGACGGCATACCGATCATAGTAATATTGGGTTTCATCCTGCACATCCTCCTGTTCTTCAGCGTTTCTTCTTTTTCACCGGTTTCTTTACAGAATATCCGAAGCTTCCCAGCTTCTTTCCCAGTTCAAAATATTCACCGTGGGAATAGGATACCAGACCGGAGGAATTTAAGTTAAATTTCCCCTTTGCATCCATGTACTGATTGTCAATGGTTACTCCCACTACCTGAGCCAGAAACAGGTCATGGCTTCCCAGTTCCTTTACCTCAGTTACCTTACACTCAATATTTACCGGACTTTCTGCGATCCCCGGAGCCTTGATATATCGGGAGGGCTGAGGCGTCAGACGCATTTCCTTAAACTTATCCACATCCCGGCCGGACTTTACGCCGCAATAATCCGTCGCCCGCACCAGAGGGCGGTTTACCAGGTTGATCACAAACTCCCCTGTATCCTTAATGATCCTATGAGAAAAACGTTCCTTGCGCACAGAAATCGATACCATGGCAGGATCAGAACAGACCGTGCCTGCCCAGGCTACGGTGATAATATTGGGAGTTTCTCCCTCCCTGGCGCAGCTCACCATCACTGCGGGCACCGGATAAAGCATATTGCCCGGCTTCCAGTATTCTTTGCTCATAAAAATACCGTCCTTTCCTTTACTCCTGCTCTGCCAGCATCAGCGCCGGATCAGCTGCTTCTTTCTGGATACCACTCCCGGCATACGTACCAGAGGCTCTGTCTGTTCTCCGGACTCATCCGGCTCTGTATGAAAGGCTTTTTCCGCCAGCTGCAGCTCCGTTTCCTTCGCAGATCAGGTCTGTCGATTCGGTTAAAATATTTGTCAGCATGAAAAATACAAGATCCAGGCTGTTTTCCTGTCTGGCATTTTCCATATAATGGATAACCCTTGGGCGGATGCTTTCCAGCTCATCTCCATTTAAAGAGGTGATCTGTCCAACGCCGATAGCAATCTTTCCTGAAGTAAAGCGCTTAAAGTCCTGATAAAAGATCTCCTCGTCGCTCTTTCCCTTCAGATTGCTTCCCGCACCAAACATTTCCATGGCGTATTTTCTATCTCAATTCCCGCAATCTCTGCCAGCGATCTGGCAGCCATCTCATCCATAGGCGTACAGGTAGGAGAACGGAACAGCAGGGTATCGGACACAATGGCGCTGCAGAGAAGTCCTGCGATCTTTGGCTCCACCTTTACTCCGACTTCCTGATACATCTGATAAATAATGGTAGCCGTACAGCCTAAAGGCTGATTGCGGAAAAATACAGGAGACATGGTCTGAATGGTTCCCAGCCTGTGGTGGTCAATGATCTCCATAATCTCTGCATTTTCGATTCCGGCCACTGCCTGGTTCTTTTCATTGTGATCCACCAGCACAACCCGCTTCCCCTTGGCTCCCAGCAGGTTTCTTCGGGAAATCATACCCAGATAACGTCCATCCTTATCCAGAATCGGGAAATCCCGATGGCGCTTATTCGCCATGACGTCACGGATCTCATCAATATAATCATCGCTCTCAAAGGTAATCAGGTGCTCTCGCGTCATAAAGTAGCTGATGGGCATACTCTGGTTAATGAGACGGGCTGCCGTGTAGGTATCATAGGTTGTGGCAATAATCGTACAGCCCCGCTCCTGAGCAATCTTTTGATGGTCATGGACACTCCGCGCCTTCACAGACAATGATGCAGTCCGCGCCCATTTCAATGGCGCAAAGCTGGGATTCATACCGGTTTCCCAGAATCACCAGATCATGGGGCTCGATGTAAAACTCCATCAGATCGGGATTTGCCGCCGCGATCAGCACCTTTCCCTGGCTGAAATAGGCATCGGCCGTACCGATCACCAGATCTGCCTCCAGTGTCTCAATAATATTGGAATACTGGGTATTGGCCTTGGACAGAATGCTGCTGTCATAAATATTCATGTAGGTCTTTGTAATATCGCCTACCGTAATCAGTCCCTCCAGAGTGCCGTCCTCCCGCACCGCCGGAATGGTAACTACATTATTTTCCTGCATGATATTCCAGGCCCGCTTTAAGGAAATGTTGTCCGCAACGCCCTTTGTCTTTCGTATTTCAATGTCTCTTACCTGCGTCCGCACATCCTCCACCAGAGCAGGCTCCTCCATGCCGAAATAATCCAGCACGAACCTTGTTTCCCCATTCACATGGCCCGCCCTGGCAGGAATGTACTCCTCTCCTGTTACTGCCCGTTTCAGATTGGCATAGCATACAGCCGAGCAGATTGAATCCGTATCCGGATTTCTGTGGCCGATCACCAGCGTTTTTCTCTTTAATTCCTGATCCATCTTCTCTCCCTCTTTACCCTGGGGATTCCCTTTAAAAAATCCCCTTTGATTCATAATCTATTTACATTTAGTTCACAATCCGTTCATATCTTTTTCTTATACTTTTTATATAAATAAATCATGTTTTTCGCATTGCTTACTGGTATATTTGCACATAGATTTTTCATAATTGCCCCGGCTTAAAACAGCCGGGGTCTCCTCATTTTAGAGCAATTTAAATCCGGAAAGAGCCGCCGCAGCGGGCGGCTCCTGCCGGATTTATTTATATTTTTTGTGTATCAAGTATAGCAGATGAGGATATGTTTGGCAACCTCTTTATCTCACATACGATATCTCCCAGCCTGCTGCCGGAAGCGGTGCTGTCTCTGCCTTTCTCATCTTATCCTCTGTCTGGATCCGCCCCTTTTCATCCGCCGTCCAGATCCTGTCTCCGATCTTAAAGGACGCATAGCCGGTTCCTTTCGGGGCAGCCGCCAGAAGGCCGTTATAATAAAGCCGTCCTTTTCTCCGTTTACCCTGTTCCCTTTAAGGAACCGGAGGTTTCTGCACAAAAGGCAAATGTTTTGCCGTTTTTATCCTTTACGGCTTCTGCTTTTCCTGTCAAAGGACGCCGTCCTTATCCGGATCAAACCAGGCCGTCTCGGTTTTCCCTCCTGAGGTCATGCGGATCAGCCCGCTCTGCTGTACCCCGTAGGAATCAAAGAAATAATAGGCTCCATCCAGCTTTGTCACTGCATCCCAGATCTGCACGGCATCTGCTGATAAAAAAGCAGGAGTACCGTCATGCTGCAGATAGAAACGACGTGTCATATCTTCCTTTGTCTGTGCCGTCTCGGAAGCATTTTTTAGTACGGCGGGCTTCTTTTGATAAGGCCTGCTCCCATTCCGGGCTGTCCCAGGGCCGTTCCTCTGTTTCAAGCCACTGGCTCTTAAGCATCCCTTCGTCTTTTCCGCCCAGATACACAAAGCGGCTGATTCCCTGTGCCGTCTCCGGGCTTTGCCTGTTCCTTACGCAGCGCCATCCGGTCGCCATCACGCCGTTGGCATCAAAATAGTAACGATGGCCGTCAATCTCGCTTTCCTTATAGGAGCCCACCTCTGCCCGTCTGGCCTTTCCCGAAGAGTTAAAATAATACCACTGTCCTCCGGGTTCTCCGGGAGCCAGCGCTTTGGAAACAGAGCCTTCTGCCGGCCCCTTCTTCCCGTCGCTTTCCAGATAACGCCAGCCGATCTGGGTATATCCTGGTTTTCATCTCCCAGATAATAGATATCCCCATTTTCATAATGCCAGCCTGTGCGCATCCGTCCCTGGCTGTCAAAGCTGTACCGGACATCTCCCAGCTTTTTCCAGTCATTCTTTTCCGCCTTGCCGCTGGGTCCCAGATAGTACCAGCCTTTCGCCATCTGAGAGGAACCATCCTCGTAGATCCATGTTTCCTTTTCCATGGCTCCTGTTTCATCTACATGCCAGGTTCCCTGGATCCAGGCGTCTGCTGCGATCTCACCGTTTTCATCCAGGTAATAAGAGTTTCCGTCCGGTGTTTCCACTGCTCCGTAACGATACCGCCGGTCTCATCCACATAGCGCTCTGCTCCGTCCACCATCTGCCAGCCTTTTTCTGCTCCCAACGCTCCAAAGGGAAGGGAAGCTGCCAGAAGAAGGCCCGCTGCTGCTCCTAAAATAAAGCGATTCCGTCTGATATAGCATCCTGTTCTTTTTACATTCGTTTCCTTCTTCATAGCCGCCACCTCCTGATTATTCTTATCTTTATTTTATCAGAAAATGACACAAAATCCATAAATTTTTACCGATTATAATCAGAAGATTTTATTAACTTAACTGTTTTGCCAGTCTGCCGTAAATCTTTGCTAGCCTGCGGCATTTTCAATCAAAGCCTGATCTACTTCTCCCGGAAGCAGCCTCCATTTCCAGTTTTTCCCTAATGTGGAAGGTTCATTGATCCGGGCTTCTGTGCCAAGGCCCAGATAATCCTGAATGGGGATCACAGCCAGTCTAGCAGGGCTTTCCAGAGCCAGACGGATAAACTGCCAGTGAAGCTCCTTCTTTGGAACCCGGCGGCTTCCCGTATACTCTCTGGCAAAGCTCCGGTTCTTTTTGCTCATGGAATCAAACCAGCCTGCAAGCGTATCATTGTCGTGGGTTCCCGTATAAACCACACAGTTTTCCGTATAATTATGAAGATAGCTGCTTTCCTCTGAATCGTCAAAGGCAAACTCCAAAACCTTCATCCGGAAATCCTGTTTTCTCCAAAAGCTCATAGACCTCAGGGGTAAGAAATCCCAGATCCTCTGCGATCACCGGAAGCTCATCCCCAAAGTGCGCCTCCAGCGCCTGAAACAGCGCCATTCCCGGCCCCTTTTCCCAGTGTCCGAACTCTGCTGTCGCATCGCCGTAGGGAATGGAATAATAGGCTTCAAAGCCTCTGAAATGGTCGACCCGCACTACGTCATACATCCGAAGGCTGTATTCCATCCGCCGGATCCACCATTCATAGCCGGTTTTTCTCATGATATCCCCAATCATAAAGAGGATTTCCCCAAAGCTGCCCCGTCTCTGCAAAGGCATCCGGCGGACAGCCCGCTACTGCCTTTGGCAGATTTTCCTCATCAAACTGAAACAGCTCCGGATGGCACCAGCTGTCCGCGCCGTCAAAAGCTACATAAATGGGAATATCTCCGATGATCCGGATCCCTGTTTATTGGCATAATTTTTTAACGCTGTCCACTGCTCTTCAAATTTCATCTGCTGAAACTCATAAAACCCGATCTCATCGGTAAGAAGGCTGCCGTAGGCTTTCAGCGCCTCCGGCTCCCTAAGACGGATCCCGCGCTCCCAGAGATTCCAGCTTTTTGACTGGAAATGATCCTTCAAAGCCATATAAAAGCAGTATTCCCTTGTTTCCGGCCCAAGAGTTTCAAGGGCCAGACCGTGAACCTGCTCCAGAACGCCGCACGTATTCTCTGCAGATTCTTTCCCCGCAGTCCCCTTCCGGGCCAGCCCATCCTTCCACCGATCATAGGCCTTTCTAAGCAGCGGAAACCGCTCCCTGTAGATCCGGTCATAGGAAATATACCGCCTGGAATCCCCAAAATCAGCCTTATCGCATTCTTCCTTTGTCAAAACGGCCCTCCCGGATCAGCTGCTCCAGGTCGATAAAATACGGATTTCCTGCAAAGCGGAAAAGGACTGGTAGGGCGAATCCCCATAGCCCGTAGGGCCAAAGGGAAGCACCTGCCAAAAGCCCTGTCCCGCCTGCTTTAAACGGTCGATCCATTTATAGGCTTCCTTTGAAAAGGCTCCGATGCCATACCGTGAGGGCAGGCTTGCCACAGGAAGCAAAATTCCACATTCGCGCATAAAATAACCCCCTTTTTGCAATCCACATCATTATACGGAAAAACGGAACAAAATCAATCGCTTTGGACTGCCGGCCTTAAGACTCCCGATACTCCTTCGGGGTCATACCGTACTTCTGCGGAACAGACGGTTAAAATAGGACAGATTATCAAAACCGCACCGGACTGCAATCTCCGTCACCGTGTCTCCCGTGGTTCTTAAAAATCCGCCTGCACGGGAAAGACGGTAATCGTTCAGATAGCTCACAAATGGCTGTCCGTATACTGCTTAAAATATTTCATAAAATGAGACTGGCTGTAAAAGCACATCCCGGCGGCCTGGCTGATATCAAACTCCTCTCCGTAATGCTCCTCAATGTATCCCAGCACCTGCTTAATCCGCTCCCTGGCCCGTCCGGGCCGTTTTTCCCACAGCGTCAGGCCGGACTGAAAGGCCAGATAAAGAAAGGTATAAAGCTGCCCCTTCACTGCCAGCTGATACCCGGTTCCCTCTCTCCTCCGATACACAGTCCAGCGCCTGAATGCATCCTGCAAACGCCTCATATCCCTCCATTCCTCTCCGTTTAAAAAGCGGCTCCCTCACCTGCTCTCTGGCAAGAGGAAAAAGGAACCGTTCCGTACAGAGGTCCTCCTCTGCCCCCATGAGAAGTGACAGGCTGAAAATGATATTTTCGTAATCCATTCTCTGATCCTCAAATCCGTAAATTGCATGAAGCTGGCCGGGAAAGACAGCCATCACATCCCCTTCCTCCACCTCATAAACCACCCGGTCTACAACCACGTTGCCCCGACCCTTTTTTATGGAAATGATCTCCATTTCCTCATGCCAGTGGAGAGCCACATTCTGAAAATCCCCCGGAATGGAACAGGGATAGATATTAAAGGGAATTCGCGCAGTCCGTGCTTCTTGGTTTCATGGTACTTTTCCTGCCTTATCATATCGCCTTTTTCCATGCTGCCTTCCACCTCCTTTTGATCGTATTGTACTATATTCTCCCATCATTCTGCAAGATTTTTTCCAAGCCACCTGATAGAATAACTGTAATATAAATAACTCCTGCACCGAGCAGAAAGGATGGATCTGATATGACAAAAAAAGAACTTGAAACAGCACTGTGCACCGCCTGTCCTAAAGCGATCGCCGACTGTACGGATAAAGAACTCTATACAGCCCTTCTTGCCATTTCCCAGAAGGCCGCTGCAAAAGGAAGAAAACGCCGGAAAGAAAAAGCTGTACTATATCTCTGCTGAATTTCTCATCGGAAAGCTTCTTTCCAACAACCTGATCAATCTGGGCCTTTATGATGATGTAAAGGCGATTCTGGAAGAAAATGGCAAATCTCTGGCAGCAGTCGAGGAAGCAGAGCCAGAGCCATCCTTAGGAAACGGCGGCCTGGGACGTCTGGCAGCCTGCTTTCTGACTCCATTGCCACTCTTGGCTTAAACGGCGACGGCATCGGGCTGAACTATCACTTCGGCCTTTTTAAGCAGCTCTTTAAGGATAATAAACAGGAGGAGGCTCCCAATCCCTGGATTGAAAACACCTCCTGGCTTACAAAAACCGATGTGACCTATCAGGTTCCCTATAAAAACTTCACCCTTACCTCCCGCATGTACGATATCGCGGTAACAGGCTATCACGGCCGTACCAATCATCTCCATTTATTTGATGTGGAATCCGTGGACGAATCCATTGTAGAGGACGGTATTTCCTTTGACAAAACGGATGTGGCAAAAACCTGACTCTGTTCCTCTACCCCGATGACAGCGACAGGGAGGGACGGATCCTGCGCATCTACCAGCAGTATTTCATGGTAAGCAACGCCGCAAGGCTGATCCTGGAAGAGGCTGCTGCAAAAGGCTCTGATTTCTATGATCTGCCCGACTATGCTGTCATCCAGATCAATGACACCCATCCTACTATGGTAATCCCGGAGCTGATCCGCCTGCTGACCACAGAGCATGGCATGGAAATGGACGACGCCATTGAAATCGTCAGCCGCACCTGCGCCTACACCAACCACACTATCCTTGCTGAGGCCCTGGAAACCTGGCCCATGGAATTTTTCAAGGAGGCGGTGCCCCAGCTGATCCCCATTATGGAGGTGCTGGATGACAAGGTACGCCGTAAATTTGACGATCCTTCCGTCTATATCATTGATAAGGACGACCGGGTTCACATGGCCCACATTGATATCCACTACGGCTTCAGCGTAAACGGAGTTGCCGCTCTGCACACCGATATTTTAAAGGAAACGGAGCTGAACCATTTTTACAAAATCTATCCTGAAAAATTTAATAACAAAACCAATGGGATCACCTTCCGCCGCTGGCTCCTCCACTGCAATCCACAGCTCTCTGATTTTATCACCAGCTTTATCGGGGAAGGCTATAAAAGGGATGCAGATGAACTGAAAAACTGGATCAGCCTGCCATTTCCTGCAATTTAAAGCACCTGTACCGCCTGCTTTCCATTAAGGATCAGAAAAAAGCAGAGCTGGCACAGTATTTAAAGGAAACACAGGGACTGGAAATCAATCCCAATTCCATCTTTGACATCCAGATCAAGCGCCTTCACGAGTACAAGCGCCAGCAGTTAAACGCCCTGTACCTGATCCACAAATATCTGGAGATCAAAAAAGGCCATAAGCCCACTACTCCCATCACGGCCATCTTCGGTGCAAAGGCTGCGCCTGCCTATGTGATCGCCAAAGACATTATCCATCTGATCCTCTGCCTGCAGCAGATCATAAAGGAGGATCCTGAGGTAAGCCCCTGCTTAAATGTAGTGATGGTAAATAATTACAACGTGACTCTGGCAGAAAAGCTGATCCCGGCCTGCGATATCTCCGAACAGATCTCCCTGGCCTCCAAGGAAGCCAGCGGCACGGGAAATATGAAATTCATGCTGAACGGAGCCGTCACCCTGGGAACGGATGACGGAGCCAATGTGGAGATCCACGAGCTGGTAGGCGACTCCAACATCTATATCTTCGGCGACTCCAGCGATACGGTCATCCGCCGCTATAAGAGAGGGGACTATCATTCCAGATCCTACTATGAAAACTCCCTGCCTTAAAAGAAGCCGTAGACTTTATCATCAGTAAGAAAATGCTTGCTGTGGGCGATAAGGAAAATCTGGAACGCCTTTACAATGAGCTTTTAAATAAGGACTGGTTCATGACCTTCCCTGATTTTGCCGCCTACTGCCGTACCAAGGAAAAGGCCTTCTCGGACTATGAGGACCGGGCCTCCTGGGCGAAGAAAATGCTGGTAAATATCAGCCGGGCAGGATACTTCTCCTCAGACCGGACCATTGAGGAGTATAACAGGGATATCTGGAAGCTGTAAATAAAAACGCCCCCTCACAGCCGGGGTTCCGATTCGTTCGGAGCCGGTTGGGAGGGGGCAAAACTAATCTCCATACACCTCATAATTCCCGCAGAAGCCCATACCGCCTTTCAAACATACCTTTATACTCCGGCAGCAGCCCAAAATACCTTTCGATTTCGCTGATCTGATTCAGCCCAATCTTCTTTACTGCCTGAACTGCAGCCTCTTTCTGCGTCATTTTTTCCCCAAATACAGTCTGACAGTTTGCTCCATCCAAAGTATCATATGAATAAAATGCACGGTTAAAATCCATCAGCTTGTGAAGCTTCACAGGACGTATTCCCTGTCAAATAATCCATTATATTCATCATGTAATAATTGTGGGAGTCTAATGACAAAATACATTTCTTTAAATCACGATCATGATTTAAGACATATATATTAAATGCCTCTGCCGATGCAATAGAAAATGCCTTTGATGTAATATTGTCGCTGATACTGCTGGCAAGAATTTCCCTGTTTACCGCATCCTCTCCTCCGTCTTTCAGCAACCTGAACCTATGGTCAGACCGCTGCCATGCCTTAGGAAAACAACCATTGGTAGAAAGATCTCTTGCCAGATATTCATTCTGCACAGTATATTGTCTTCCTCTCAATGCAATATCCATAAAGGTATTGCTGAGATGATTATCATATAAATTGATCTCATCAAATTTAACCCACTCGCCCTTATATCTGACCCAATATACATCTGTTAAAGACGCACAGCGGTATGACAATGCGGCTCTTTCTACGGATAATCGTCATTCTGGCATCGGTTGTATTTTACAAACAAATTCCATGGCAGCCGCAATCACTCCCAGCTTCTCTCAATCTTCTTTGTAATCGGATCTGCGCCCTTTACTCTACCGTAACAGATTTTGCCAGATTTCTCGGCTTATCTACATCCAGACCTTTCGCAACACTTACATAATATCCAAGCAGCTGAAGAGGGATCACTGCCAGACTGGCAGAAAAATGTTCATCGGTTCTGGGCACATATACCGCAAAATTTACCGCATCCTCTATATCATATTTTCCATAAGAAGTCAAGCCCATCAGATAGGCCCCCCGGCTTTTGCACTCAGCCATATTGGACAGCGTTTTTTCATAGCTGGCTCTGTGTGAGCACTCCGATCACCAGCGTACCGTCCTCGATCAGACTGATTGTTCCATGCTTTAACTCCACCTGCCGCATAAGCCTCAGAATGAATATAAGAAATCTCTTTCAGTTTCAGACTTCCTTCCAGAGAAACTGCGTAATCAATCCCTCTTCCAATAAAGAACGCATCCTTTGCCATTGCGTATTTCGATGCAAACCACTGGATCCGTTCCTTATCCTCCAGGATTTTTTCCATCTTCCCAGGCAGAGACTGCAGCTCTTTAATCAGCGCTGCACACTTTTCCTCTGAAAGCTTTTTCCTCACCAGGGCAAACTGGAGAGCCAGACAGTAGACGGCGATCAGCTGGGTGCTGTAGGCCTTTGTCGTTGCAACGGCAATCTCCGGCCCCGCCATGGTGTAAAACACATGGTCTGCCTCTCTGGCAATGGAAGAACCGATCACATTTACAATCGCAAGGGTCTTTACCCCATATTCCTTCGCTTCCCTGAGAGCGGCCAGACTGTCCGCCGTCTCTCCGGACTGACTCACTACGATCACCAGCCCATTTTTATCCAGAAGAGGTTTTCTGTAACGGAATTCGGAAGCCACATCCACACGGACCGGGATCTCTGCCAGATCCTCCATCACATACTGAGCCACCGCCCCTACATGATACGCAGAGCCGCAGGCCACAATATAAATCTGGGATATGGCGCAGATCTCTTCCTCTGTCAGCCCTATCTCCGTCAGATCCAGACGGCCGTTTTTCAAAACAGAATTCAGGGTATCTGAAACTGCTTTCGGCTGCTCATGGATCTCCTTCATCATGAAATGCTCAAAACCGCCCTTTTCAGCCGCTTCCGCATTCCATTCGATCTGCGTCATCTCCCTGGTTATCTCATCCCCATCCAGGTTGTAAAAGGTAATCTGCCCTTCCTTCAGGCGGGCCATCTCCATATTTCCGATATAATATACATTTCTCGTATATTTTAAAATCGCAGGCACATCAGAAGCCACATAGCACTCACCGTCCGTGACTCCCAGGATCATGGGGCTGTCCTTTCTGGCCACATAAATTTCTCCCGGATACTCCTTAAACATCACTGCCAGAGCATAGGATCCCCGAATCCGCACCATAGAATGATTGATCGCATCAACGGGAGTTCCCTCATACTTTTTATAGTAATAGTCAATCAGCTTTACAGCGACCTCCGTATCGGTTGAAGAATAAAAGGTATATCCTTTTTTTACCAGCTTATCACGCAGCTCCTGATAATTCTCAATAATTCCGTTGTGGACGCCTACTACATTTCCATCATCCGAGCAGTGAGGATGAGCGTTGGTTTCCGAAGGCTCTCCATGAGTCGCCCATCTGGTGTGCCCGATACCGCAGGTGCCCTTTAAGGCCTCTCCGTCATTCGTCTTCTCTGCCAGCGCCTTCAGGCGCCCTTTTGCTTTTACGATCTGAACCGGGGCGTCTCCATCCCGGACAGCCAGACCTGCCGAATCATAGCCTCTGTATTCCAGTTTTGATAATCCGTCCAGAAGGATCGGGGCCGCCTGATGATTTCCTATAAATCCAACGATTCCACACATATTTCTTTCTCCTTAATTGACACTGAAAAGCATCCTGAGCTTTCATTTTTTATGTTTTGACTGCCATTTGCATGCGCATATTTTAAACCTCAGCCTTCGTATTGTCAAATAGAAAGCTCCTCCTAATATCCCACCTGTCGTATTATAGAAAAGATCTGAAAACTGGAATGTTCCGCGTTTCAGTAACAGCTGCACTGTTTCAATGGTCAAAGACATGAAGAAGCCGCTGAGTGCCAAATACCGGAAAGCTGATCCCGGCGAATACTTTTTCCACCGTTTTCTCAAAAGTATCCCCAAAAGAAACGTAAACGGGAAAAGAAGCATCACATTTTCAATCGCCTCTGTGGTAAGGTTTCCTTTTTCGGTATATAAGCCCCAACCTCCAAATATCTTGTCTAACGGATCTTCCCAACGTTTCCTTGCAATCCAGGTACGAAACAATACCATATATGTGTAAAAGGTAAATATCGCAGTCCAAACGCCCTGATAAACTATACCGGAAACACCCGAAAAATTTTTTGACCTGTTTTTATGCAGACTAAAAAACAGCCGGAACACCATATAGCTTATAAATGCCAGAAAAGAAACAATACATGCCGATGGAAAGGATGCAGAAATTGTTGAGCAAATACTTTTTTCAATGCTTCGGTAAATACAGTATAGTTGATCCATGTATGCTCCCTTGTAAAAATATTTCTGCTGAATTTCTTCTTTTTCTCATAAAATATACGCAGAACAGATTCAATATATCACAAGTCAGAAAATAAATCAGCTCTGTACACTCCTTTTTCTAACTTTTTTCTCCTTTGCTCGTCATCATCGTTCCTTTCCATGTGCAGTCTTTTCTACATTTATATTATAGAGTATGCGTGACGATTTGACTGCTGCTTATCATGTAGCACATTTCATGTTTTGCTACATAGCAGGCAGCAAAATGGGCTAAGACCACACATTGTAGAGACGTTCGTCATGAGCACATGCGTTACGGTAGAGTGTCAACACCTGTAATATAGTTTTCAGTTCATCTGGCTTCAAAGAAAAGAAACGACCGATATTATTCTGATCTTGTTGCTCAAGATGCGAATAAAATACACTAATCGTTCCGATGGTCAAAGTGTTCACTAAAACCCACAATGGAATATAGCCATATTATAGTAAGCGCAAAATAATTCGACGGATTGTGTTGCCCTAAAAATTATTCCATAATAATCATTAGAGAATGCAAGCATTTCACTTCATCTTCTCTTGCTAGAAATGATAGATGCGAGCATTTTATTCTATCCGATTTATGGAGGTGCTCATGAGAAGCAAAAAGAATACCTGCCGAAAAACAATACCGTCTCATCATGGAATGCCGTCAAAGTGGATTGACAGATCATCAATGGTGTGTGGAACACGACATCAAACCGGAACTTTTTACAACTGGGTAAAAAGGCTGCGCCAGAAAGGTTGTATGGATTTGCCAGCGTCAACCGGACGCAGCTATCGTGCACCAGAAAGCCAGGAAGTTGTCAGAGTGGAGTTTCATGATACTGACCCGATTCCTTATGAACAGCCATTAAATGTGATTCCAGTAACGGAAAATAACCTTTCCGTAACAGAACAATGAAGAACTGTCTGTAGGAAGTTTCATCTAACAATACCAAATGGAACAGATCCTCAGCTTCTGGCTCAAACACTTCGCATTGTGAAGGAGTTGGAATGTTAGGATATCACAGCCGCCGATGAAATCTATATCGTAACAGGCAGAACGGATATGCGGAAATCCATTGACGGGCTGTGTGCTATTGTAGAGGATCAACTCCATATGGAGCCAAGGCGAAGCGCCCCTTTATCTTTCTGTGGAAAACGTTGTGACAGGATCAAAGCTTTGCTCTGGGAATCTGACGGATTTGATATTGTCAATATTGGTTTACACTTTTTTCTCAAGAATGTTCGACCTTATGCTGCCTCCTGTAGCGAAGCATAGTATTGTTGTCGCTTAACCATTGGAGGTAGTCCACCATTAGCAGAGCAGATCCTCCGATTATTCCAGTAGCTGATGAAGTATCTCCAGATGAGCGTCTTTAACTGCTCTACGGTCATTGAGGTAGGATCGTAACGACCATAAAGTAATTCCTCTTTGAAGCGTGCCCACATGCTTTCGCATCTGGCATTATCATGGCATCTGCCACCGGCACTGTTCATGCTTTGAACAATGCCATATCTGTTGATAGCTTTACGATATAGCTCACTGGTATACTGGGTTCCCCTGTCACTGTGAAGAATAGCTCCACGGAGCATCGGGTAAGCTTTGCAAGCATTCTCTAAGGTTTGTTCGCATAGGGTAGCTCTCATATTTGTATCCATAGCAAGTCCCAATACTGCTAAATCATAGCAGTCAAAGATAGCTGAAACATAGAGCTTCCCGTCAGAAGCCTTTATTTCAGTCATATCGGTCATGCACTTTTCAAGAGGCTTTTCAGCAGCGAAGTCACGCTTGATTAAATCGTCGGATTTACTGGCTTCTCTATCAGCTTTGGTAATAGCATTCGGCTTACGTTTTGGTTTATGATTAAGACCAATTTCTGCCATGACACGATAAACAGTTCTCTCACCGGGAATATGTACTCCCTCAGGCTGTTTGAGCTGTAAGGCCTGATACATACGGATTCTTCCAGTGTCATTGCATTCATCTTCGCTGCAAATATCAAGCATTGCATCTGCCAGTGCCTGATATTTCCAAGGGGTATCTTTTGCTTTTAGGAATTTGTTGAATGCCTGCCTTGAAACATGAAGCACTTTGCAATAAAAAGAAATTTTACCCTTAATCCGGCCGTCATCCGTTTTGATTGCAATAAACATTAATCTCTGTTTTGCTGACTTCCGACGGCTGGCTGCGAAAAGCACTTGCTTCCTCAAGGAATTCGTTTCTTCTTTAAGCGACGAATTTCCTTATCCTGCTCTTTTACACGCTTTCTGAGTTCAATAAGCTCATCGTTAAGGGATAAAGCATTCTTGGGCGTATGAACTGCTTCATTTGCACTGAGACGCCCCTCTTTGAAGGCTTTTATCCAAGTGTACATAGTACCCTTTGGAATCCCTAATTCCTGAGCAGCTTTATGACCGCCGATTTCCTGGGCAAGCTTTACCGCCTGTGCTTTAAATTCATTGTCATAAGATTTTTGATTCTGTGCCATAGGTTTTCTCCTGTTCTCGTATTGATTATGATTATATATCAAAATCCTTGAGAATAGGGTGTCAACTTTATTTATACACCATCAGATTTGTGTTGCTGTATAAACGTATGGAAGTCCAGGGCAGATTCCGCTGGCCCAGAAATCAGTTGGAAGTAAAGCAGCTGACCTGGCAGCAGTTCGACTGGTGCATGTCCGGGCTTGAAATCGAACAACCCAAGGCATTCAAACCTACGGAATGATCGCGTAAAACATCTATGCCAACCAACAAAAATGGAGAGCTTTCCACACCCTGTATCATATCTGCAATCCCTTGTAAATACTGGGTGTCCTGCTTCTTTTTCATTGCTTTTTATGGTATAATAAGAGCAGTGGAAAAGGAGCAGAAAACATATGGCTGGTAATTCAAAGATTCAAAAATCCTTGCGTACAAGGACATGATCAACCAACTGAATAAGACGATATCCACACAGACAGAACGGATCCAGTCTTTACAAAAAACATTGGAAGCAGACCGGCTGGAAAAAGAAAACCTCCGTCAGCAGATGGAATATCTCACGAAGAAACTTTTTGGTACTTCCAGTGAAAACGGAAAGATATCGATGGCCAGCGGAATTTTTTTGATGAAGCCGAGCAGGAAGCAGACCCGACGTGGGAGCAAGAACTTCCTGATGACATCACTGTTCCAGAACATAAGAGAAAAGCAAGACGGACACATGCTGATCTCTTTAAAAATGTTCCTTCCTGCGATGAGGTCATTTCTCTTCCGGAAGAGGAGCGAAACTGTCCAGCCTGCGGGACGCAGATGGAATGTATTGGGAAAGAATTCGTCCGCCATGAATTCCGGTTTACCTGCCAAAGGGAAAGTAGTAAATATCTATCGTGAAACCTATAAATGCCCGGAGTGCCATATCAGAGGAACACCCGGATGATCAGACATTTGTCAAAGCCCCTGTTCAGGACGCATTGATCCCGGAAAGTTATGCATCGGAATCCGTTGTCGGATGGGCAATGCACCAGAAGTACCAGAATGGTCTGCCATTAAACCGGCAAGAATCGGAATGGACGCAGCTGGGTGTCCCATTCAGCCGGGCTACGCTTGCTAACTGGATCATTTACTGTGCCGAAAATTATCTCCGTCATGTTTATGATTATTTTCACCGTCAGTTACGGATGCGTAAATATCTGATGGCAGATGAGACCCGGGTCCAGGTACTGAATGAGCCGGGGCGTAATCCTGAAACGGATTCCTGGATGTGGCTCTTCCGCAGTGGAGAAGATGGACTTCCGCCGATCCTGCTCTACCATTACACAGAGACAAGGGCAAAGTTCCATGCAGCATCTTTCCTACAGGGGTTCAGCGGATATCTGGAGACGGATGGATACCAGGGTTATAATAATCTGCCGGATATCAAACGCTGCTCTTGCTGGGCACATGTGAGACGTTACTTCACAGATGCCATACCGAAAGGGAAAGAGTATGATTACAGCCTTCCGGCAGTGCAGGGAGTACAGTTCTGTTCCAAGCTGTTTGATTGTGAGCGGTACTCAAAAGCAAACAAATCACACTGCGGAGCAGAGAAACAGTTCCGTCTTGAAAGGAGAAGCCGATACTGGAGGCATTCTGGAATTGGCTGGATCAACAGCGTCCAAACAAGGGAACCCGTTTGGCGAAAGCGGTGAACTATGCCCAAAATCGGAAAGACACCCTGATGACCTATCTGGAAGACGGACACTGCAGTCTTTCAAATAATCTTAGCGAGAATGCAATCAGACCATTCACTGTTGGGCGGAAGAACTGGCTGTTCAGTGCCAGTCCGAAGGGAGCTGCCTCTAGTGCTATTGTGTATACAATGGTTGAGATGGCAAAAGCGAATGATCTGAATATCTATAAATATCTGACATACCTCTTATCACAGCGACCAGACGCTAAAATGTCAGATGAACAGCTGGAACAGCTTGCCCCATGGAGCGAGACTGCGAAAGCGAACTGTCAAAACTAAAATAGAGCAAAACGCTTGCATCTATCATTTTGGTGCAAGCGTAATTCATGAGTAACGTAGCAATATTTTGCGCTTACGTTATGCCTGTCCATTACGGGTTTTTCGTGTTACTTCAGTTTTTCGAGAATTTCATCAGCACTCATGCCTTCGGCAAGCAGCTTCTTCAGGACGGATTCTGCTTCTGCCTTTTTCGCTTCTTCTGCTGCCTTGGCATCTGCCCTGGCCTTCTTCGCTTCCAGCGTTACCACTTCTTTTTCGGCCTTCTTCAGAGCAGTCTTCTTCTCTTTCAAGTCAGCCTTTAAAGTGTCAATGTTGGCGGTGATGGATGCGATTTCCGCTGTGAGTGCTTCCTTCGCGGACTGCTTTTCCGCAATCTGCGTTGCAAAATCAGCAGTCACAGTTTTGGGCTTATTCTTGCTACCTTTTGTTCTGGGCATAGGACACAAACCTCTTTCCTATTATGATAGCTCAATTATATCACAAGTCTGCAAACAAGTCAGCCTTGTACACACCATCCGTCAACATTTTCTTGAAGCTGTTTTTTACTGCTGCGACATCTTCATGGTAGGTCATGCCGTACCAGGTGTCGTTGGTCTTCAGAACCTTCACAGACATCTTGCCCTGCTCCAGCAGCTCACCGATGAAGATTGGGATCAGATACTCGGCTTTCTGAGGATTGCTCGGTACTTCTTTCTCGAAAAACTCCTTGAAACCATTTTCCAGCACATCCAGAAAATCAGGAGTCAAGCCCCACATATTCATGGAAACCAGAGAATTCACATTAACAACCACACCGTCTACCTCTGCTCCATCTGCAGTCTTTACGATGTTCTTGGTTTCCACAACCTCAGTCAAGTTTCCATTCTCATCCATTTTGCAGATACCACGGGTCACACCACCGTTATCAGACAGCGTGTTTTTCAGAACGAAACCAGCCATACAGGACTTGCCGCCATTCACCAGATACTCATGGACGGCCTTGAAGCCTTCCTTGCCATAGTAATCGTCTGCGTTAATGACGATGAACGGAGTTTTAATTACGTCCTTCGCTGCAAGCACAGCCTGACCGGTTCCCCACGGCTTTGTACGGCCTTCCGGAAGTTCTCCCGGAATATCATTGATATCCTGGAAAGCGTAGTCTACAGTTACATTATGAGACGAGCAAATGGAGGCAATGCGATCACCGATCACCTCTTTGAACTCCTTCTCGATATCCTTGCGGATGATAAACACTACATGGTTGAAACCAGCTTCAATCGCATCATGGATTGAGTAGTCCATAATGATATGTGATTAGAAGCATCCACCGGCTCCAACTGTTTGATTCCTGTTCCGAAGCGACTGCCGATTCCGGCTGCCATGATAAGTAATGTTGTTTTCATAATCTCTCCTCTCCCAGTTTTATTTATAAATGCTTTAGTTTTTTTCTGAGGTCAGACTCTAGTATTCTATGATTTTTAAAATTTTGTGAATTTTTAAAACAATTTTTCAATCACCTTACTTTTCTTTTCAAAATAAATCAAACCGAAAGATAATATTATAGTTCCTATTATTGTAATCACAAAGCACATTAAGCCGTTAGCATATCTGTCACCCAATATAACAATATCTAAAAAAGAGTATACTATCATATGAAGCAAATATATCTTTGTGCTTAAATTGCGACACGTATGCCAATATTTACAATCTGGCACCTTACTAATCAGTATAAAACAGAATACGCTCACAGCCAACATTGCCAAAAAGCATCTCTCTAGCAAGCCTTCTGTAGCAATTTTTCCACATATACTTATAGCTATAAAAAATAGGAACTCACTGCTTTTTCTTCTAAATAACAGCTGTTTATATTGAGCCATTAAAAAACCAACTACTATATAAAAAAATCCAGTAAATATTCTTCCGTTAACAAAAACTGCACTGACTACCTTTATGAGTTGTTGTCCGAAACCATTTAATTCATAGCCATTGTTTAATATAATGGTAAATTCATTAGCAATCAAATAAACTCCAACTGCTAAAATTGTAGGACTTTTTGAGACAATCC
>SCPP01000156.1_pt1 | contig 60961 bp, 102 predicted proteins | sample 6106811 | NCBI WGS metagenome assembly SCPP01 (sample SAMN10720449, study PRJNA508395) | human gut metagenome | isolation source: Participant 2 stool, 15 month | host: Homo sapiens | collected 2018
TGCTAACTTACCAACGAATGGATCAGTCATAATCTTGAATGCAAGAGCTGCAAATGGCTCTTCATCAGATGACTTTCTTGTTACTTCGTTACCGTCTTCGTCAACACCTGTGATATCTGGGATATCTGTAGGAGCTGGCATGTACTCGATAACAGCATCAAGAAGCTTCTGAACACCCTTGTTCTTATAAGCTGTACCGCAAAGACAAGGAATAGCTGTACCCTCGATAGTACCCTTTCTTAAAGCAGCCTTTAACTCTGGAACTGAAATTTCCTCATCATTAAAGAACTTCTCCATAAGGTCTTCATCAAGTTCAGCACACTGCTCAACGAGCTTGTCATGATATTCCTGAGCCTGATCTTTTAAATCGTCTGGAATCTCACCAACAGCGATATCATCACCCTTATCTCCGTTGAAGACATAAGCCTTCATCTCGAATAAGTCGATAATACCCTGGAAGTCATCTTCCTTACCGATAGGAATCTGTACAAGTACAGGATTCTTTCCAAGCTTTGTAATAAGCTGGTTGCATGATCCGAAGAAATCAGCACCCATCTTATCCATCTTGTTCATGAAAGCCATACGAGGTACATTGTACTTATCAGCCTGACGCCATACATTCTCTGACTGTGGCTCAACACCGTTCTGTGCATCGAATACACCTACGGCACCATCAAGTACTCTAAGTGAACGCTCAACCTCTACTGTGAAGTCAACGTGTCCTGGAGTATCGATAATGTTAATACGGTATTCTGGCTGTGTCTTATCTGGCTTACCCTCTTTCTCAGGTGTCCAGTGACATGTTGTAGCAGCTGAAGTGATTGTGATACCTCTCTCCTGCTCCTGGGCCATCCAGTCCATAGTAGCAGTACCTTCATGAGTATCACCAATCTTGTGATTAACACCAGTATAATAAAGGATACGCTCTGTTAATGTTGTCTTACCAGCATCAATATGAGCCATAATTCCGATATTTCTGGTTCTCTCCAATGGATATTCTCTTCCAGCCATGGATAAAACCTCCTATAATTATAATTAGAATCTGTAATGAGCAAAAGCCTTGTTTGCTTCTGCCATCTTGTGCATATCTTCTTTTCTCTTTACTGATGCACCTGTGTTGTTAGCTGCATCAAGAATTTCGTTAGCGAGTCTTTCTTCCATAGTCTTCTCGCCTCTTGCTCTAGAGAATGTAGTCATCCAACGAAGAGCTAAAGCCTGTCTTCTGTCTGGCTTAACTTCGATAGGTACCTGGTAAGTAGCTCCACCGATACGTCTAGCCTTAACTTCAAGAACTGGCATAATATTGTTCATAGCTTCTTCAAATACTTCGATAGCTGGTCTCTCAGTCTTAGCTGCAACTCTATCAAAAGCACCGTAAACAATCTTCTGAGCTACTCCTCTCTTACCATCAAGCATAATGTTGTTGATAAGCTTAGTAACTACCTTATTGTTGTATATTGGATCCGCTAATACATCTCTTTTCTGAGTATGTCCTTTACGTGGCACGGTTCTTCCCTCCTTAATAAATTTATTAAATCATAGGTACTCACAAATAAAAAATGTGTTCGCGCCGTATATATTAACCTGCAACCTCTTGATTAATCTAATTCCGGCACAATTCAAAATTTAATTTGTTCGTAAAAATCAGATTCTTTCGAATCCGACTCTTGCAAATTGTAAAACTTGCATGCATTCATATAAATGCGTGTCTTAATTCAGGCTTAATTACTTAGCGTCTTTCGGTCTCTTAGCACCGTATTTAGAACGAGCCTGTCTTCTCTTAGCAACACCTGCTGTATCAAGTGTTCCTCTGATGATGTGGTATCTTGTACCTGGTAAATCCTTTACTCTTCCACCTCTTATAAGAACAACGCTGTGTTCCTGAAGATTGTGTCCCTCACCTGGGATGTAAGATGTTACCTCGATACCATTAGAAAGACGTACTCTGGCAATCTTTCTAAGAGCTGAGTTAGGCTTCTTAGGTGTAGCAGTCTTAACAGCTGTACAAACACCTCTCTTCTGTGGAGAAGAGATATCTGTTGCCTTCTTCTGAAGTGAGTTGTAACCCTTCTGAAGAGCTGGTGCTGTAGACTTCTTTACTGCAGTCTTTCTTCCCTGTTTTACTAACTGGTTAAATGTTGGCATTCCGTTTTCACCTCCCGAAATTAGAATAATGAATGGTTGCATCTTAGTATCAACTAAGAAAATGTTTTGTCACCAAAACAGCGCAAAAATAGCACTTGCCTATTCGCACGCTTTATTAGTATATATATTTGCAAATTCAGTGTCAAGCATTTTTTCAAAAAAAGACAAAAGCGTGCCAGATTTTATCAATCTGACACGCCATAAGTTTCTATAAAGAATTAATCTTCCTGTGTGAAAACAAGCTCGTCTTCACCAGACTCATCTTCATCTTCTTCAATGTAGTTATCTGTAGAACTGATCTTGATATCCTGATAACGCTTCATACCTGTACCGGCAGGGATAAGCTTACCAATAATAACATTCTCTTTAAGACCAATAAGTGGATCAATCTTTCCGTTAATAGCTGCATCTGTAAGAACCTTAGTTGTCTCCTGGAATGAGGCAGCTGACATAAATGATGTAGAAGCAAGTGAAGCCTTAGTAATACCAAGGATAATCGGAGTACCTGTAGCAGGTGTCTTTCCTTCTTCCTCAAGTCTCTCATTAACTTCCTGGAACTCAATTGTATCAACCTGTGATCCTGGAAGGAACTTAGAATCTCCAGCTTCATCAACAACTATCTTCTTAAGCATCTGACGAACGATAAGCTCAATATGCTTATCATTGATATCAACACCCTGGATACGGTAAACCTTCTGAACTTCACGAAGGAGATAATCCTGAACAGCTCTTACACCAAGAATTCTTACGATATCATGTGGATTCTCAGAACCCTCTGTGATTTCCTCACCCTTAGCAACAACCTGTCCTTCAACAACCTTTTCTCTTGTATCCTTAGATAATGGATAAGCCTTTGAATTACCTTCATCGTCAGTTATAACGATTTCAGTCTTCTTCTCAGTCTTAACAATACTTACAGTTCCGCCAAACTCAGCAAGTACAGCAAGCATCTTAGGCTTTCTTGCCTCGAAAGCTCTTCTACTCTAGGAAGACCCTGAGTAATATTATCACCGGCAACACCACCTGTATGGAATGTTCTCATAGTAAGCTGTGTACCAGGTCCCACCGATTGACTGGGCTGCGATAATACCAACAGCTTCACCAACCTGAACAGTCTGACCAGTTGCCATGTTAGTTCCATAACATTTAGCACATACACCAATGTGTGAACGGCAAGTAAGGATTGTTCTAATCTTAACCTTATCAACACCAGTCTTAATAATAGCTTCTGCTCTCTTAGGAGTTACAAGATGGTTAGCTTCAACAATAACCTCGCCTGTAGCCGGGTCAACAATATCCTCAGCTAAGTATCTTCCTGTAATACGCTCCTGTAATGGCTCAAGGATATCTTCCTTGGCATCACTTGAGTTAGTAGCTCTGTTATTAACAAATGAGTAAACATACATACCAGGTATCTGCTTACCTGCGCTACAATCTGTCTCTCTGATAATAAGATCCTGAGAAACATCAACAAGTCTTCTTGTAAGATATCCTGAATCGGCTGTACGAAGGGCTGTATCTGAAAGTCCTTTACGGGCACCGTGAGCTGAAATAAAGTATTCCAGAACATCAAGACCTTCACGGAAGTTTGACTTGATAGGAAGTTCGATAGTGTTACCTGATGTATCGGCCATCAAACCACGCATACCTGCTAACTGCTTAATCTGCTGGTTAGAACCACGGGCACCTGAGTCAGCCATCATGAAGATGTTGTTATATTTATCAAGACCCTGAAGAAGGGCATCCTTAATCTTATCATCAGTCTCCTGCCATACGCGGATAACATTCTTATGTCTTTCCTCGTCAGTAGCCTGACCTCTGTTATATTTAACAGTAATCTGTTCAACTTTCTTTTCTGCCTCAGCAAGAAGCTGCTTCTTAACTGGTGGCACTGTCATCTCAGAAATAGAAACAGTCATGGCAGCTCTGGTAGAGTACTTATAACCCATAGCCTTGATATCATCAAGAACCTCTGCAGTTGTTGTAGTACCATGAGTATTGATAACATGCTGTAAGATATCCTTAAGCTGCTTCTTTCCTACATGGAAATCAACTTCTGGAAGTAATAAATTCTCTTCCTTGCTTCTGTCAACATATCCTAAATCCTGAGGGAGAATCTCATTAAATATAAGTCTTCCAAGTGTAGACTCAATATTACCTGAAAGCTCTTCTCCGTTAACATTCTTAGTTACATGAACCATAATCTTGGCATGTAATGTAATTATACCATTCTCATAAGCAAGAACTGCTTCATTAATGCTCTTGAAAATCTTGCCCTCACCCTTTGCACCTGGTTTTCCTGTGTAAGGTAGTAAATACCAAGTACCATATCCTGTGAAGGAACGGCAACAGGACCACCATCAGATGGCTTAAGAAGGTTGTTAGGTGAAAGAAGCATAAATCTACACTCAGCCTGAGCCTCAACAGAAAGCGGAAGATGGACAGCCATCTGGTCACCATCGAAATCGGCATTGAACGCTGTACATACAAGTGGATGAAGCTTAATAGCCTTTCCTTCTACAAGGATTGGCTCGAAAGCCTGAATACCAAGTCTGTGAAGTGTAGGAGCACGGTTAAGCATAACTGGATGTTCTTTAATAACGTCTTCAAGTACATCCCATACTTCTGGCTCAAGATGTTCTACGCTCTTCTTAGCTTTCTTAATATTATCTGCAAGATTACGTCTTACAAGCTCTCTCATAACAAATGGCTTGAATAACTCAATAGCCATCTCTTTAGGAAGACCACACTGGTAAATCTTAAGTTCTGGTCTACTACGATAACTGAACGTCCTGAGTAGTCAACTCGCTTACCAAGAAGGTTCTGTCTGAAACGTCCCTGCTTACCCTTTAATAAATCTGATAAAGACTTAAGTGCTCTGTTACCAGACCTGTTACTGGACGACCATTTCTACGTCCATTATCGATAAGAGCATCAACAGCTTCCTGAAGCATTCTCTTCTCGTTACGTACAATAATTTCAGGAGCTCCAAGCTCAAGAAGTCTTGCAAGTCTGTTATTTCTGTTAATAATTCTTCTGTAAAGATCATTAAGATCTGAAGTTGCAAAACGTCCACCATCAAGCTGGACATAGGTCTTAAATCTGGTGGAATTACAGGGATTTCTGTAAGAATCATCCACTCAGGCTTAGTTCCTGCATTCTTAAATGCTTCAACAACTTCTATTCTCTTTATAAGTCTGGCAGCCTTCTGAGAAGTAGTGTTAGCAAGCTCTTCCTTAAGTCTTACTTCTTCTTCTTCAAGGTTAACCATCTTGAGGAGCTCGAGGATTGCCTCAGCTCCCATACCAACACGGAAAGCCTTGCTTCCGTACTGCTCACAGAGTTCTCTGTATTCAGTCTCTGAAAGAATCTTCTTGAAAGGAATATCTGTTTCACCTGGATCAATTACAATATATGAAGCAAAATATAATACCTTTTCAAGGTTCTTAGGACCAATATCAAGAATGAGATCCATGCGGCTAGGAATACCCTTGAAGTACCAGATGTGAGATACTGGTGCAGCAAGATGGATATGACCCATACGGTCTCTTCTTACGCTGGCCTTAGTAACCTCAACACCACATTTATCGCAGACAATGCCCTTGTCCTTAATCTTCTTATACTTACCGCAGTGGCACTCCCAGTCCTTGCTGGACCAAATATTCTTTCGCAGAAAAGTCCGTCCTTTTCTGGCTTAAGTGTTCTATAGTTAATTGTTTCAGGTTTGGTAACCTCACCATGAGACCACTCCAAAATATTCTCAGGAGAAGCAAGCTTAATCTGAATCTTATCAAATTTCATTGACTTATTTGATTTAATTTCTTCTGCCATTATAGTGCTCCCTTCTAATTAATATTCATCTGAATTGCCATCGCCGTAATCGTCATCAAAATCATCGGCCATATCAAAATCAGCACCATCATCTGAATCTACAGCATCTTCTGTTCCATCTTCATTAAGAGTAACTGTTGACATACCGCCAGCCTTGTACTCTGCCTCTTCCTCTCTGCTGTTTCTTCTGTATCCATTACCTTCATCAAGAACCTTCTTGAAATCAGTAACTTCATATTCAGAACTCTCAAGAAGTCTGACTTCATTGTTGTCCTGATCAAGAACTCTAACATCAAGTGCGAGTGACTGAAGTTCCTTAAGAAGAACCTTGAATGATTCTGGAACTCCTGGTTCAGGAATATTCTCACCCTTAATAATAGCTTCGTAAGTCTTAACTCGTCCTACAACATCATCAGACTTAACAGTAAGGTTTCCTGAAGAGTATAAGCAGCACCATAAGCCTCAAGTGCCCAAACTTCCATCTCTCGAATCTCTGTCCACCGAACTGAGCCTTACCACCAAGTGGCTGCTGAGTTACAAGTGAGTAAGGAAGTTGAACGATGCATGAATCTTATCATCAACAAGATGATGAAGCTTTAAGTAATGCATGAATCCGATAGTTACAGGGCTGTCGAAGTACTCACCTGTTCTACCATCTCTAAGTCTTACTTTACCATCACGGCCGATTGGAACACCCTTCCACTCAGCTCTGTGATCTCTGTGTTCTGAAAGGTAATCAAATACCTCTTTATTAAGAACATCTTTATACTGTGCTGTAAATGTAACCATATCCTCAGGATATTCTTCGCCATTCTTCTCAGCCTCAGCCTTCTGGGCTGCAAGCTCTTCATCATCGAATGGATGGTTAGCATAAGCATTTGCCATATCAAGAGTATCCATAATATCATTCTCATCTGCACCATCGAATACTGGTGTAGAAATGTTAAATCCAAGTACCTTGGCAGCAAGACTTAAATGAATCTCAGGACCTGTCAATGTTCATTCGTGAAGGAACGCCCAGTGGGTTAAGTACGATATCAAGAGGACGGCCATTAGGAAGAAATGGCATATCTTCAACAGGAAGTACTCTTGAAACGACACCCTTGTTACCATGACGACCAGCCATCTTATCACCAACGCCAATCTTTCTCTTCTGTGCAATATATATACGAACAGATTTGTTAACTTCCTGGTGAGAGTTCATCTCCGTTCTCTCTTGTAAATGTCTTAACAGCAACGACGATACCATAAGCACCATGAGGGTACCTTAAGTGAAGTATCTCTTACTTCTCTTGCCTTCTCACCAAAGATAGCTCTAAGAAGTCTCTCTTCAGCAGTAAGCTCTGTCTCTCCCTTAGGAGTAACCTTTCCAACAAGAATATCTCCGGCTCTTACCTCAGCACCAACGCGGATAATACCGTTCTCATCAAGATCCTTTACAGCATCTGAACCTGTTGAAGGAAGATCTCTTGTAATCTCTTCAGGTCCCTAACTTAGTATCTCTTGCTTCTGTCTCATATTCTTCAATATGAATAGATGTATACACATCATCTCTTACGAGACGCTCACTAAAAGTACAGCATCCTCGTAGTTATAACCTTCCCAAGTCATGAAACCGATAAGAGGGTTCTTACCGAGGGCAATCACCATTAGATGTAGATGGACATCAGCAATAACATCTCCTGCCTTAACCTCATCACCCTTGAAACAATAGGTCTCTGGTTATAGCAGTTACTCTGGTTACTTCTTGAGAACTTAGTAAGCTTGTATTCGCGCGCCTTGCCATCCTTTTCTCTGATAACAATCTTGTTAGATTCAGAAGAAAGAACAACACCATCAGCCTCTGCAACTACACATACACCTGAGTCAACAGCAGTCTTATTCTCAATACCAGTTCCGATAACAGGAGCTTCTGTCATAAGAAGAGGTACGGCCTGACGCTGCATGTTAGAACCCATGAGGGCACGTGTACAGTCATCATTCTGAAGGAATGGAATCATTGATGTAGCAACTGAGAACACCATCTTAGGAGATACATCCATAAGATCAATCTGGCTCTTATCGAACTGAGAAGTTTCTTCTCTGTAACGTCCAGATACAGTATTTCTTACGAAATAACCATTCTCATCAATCTCAGCATTAGCCTGTGCTACATGGAAATCATCTTCCTCATCAGCTGTGAAGTAACGAACTTCATCAGTAACTCTTGGATTCTTAGGATCAGACTTATCTACAATACGATAAGGAGCTTCAACAAATCCATATTCATTAATTCTTGCATAAGATGCAAGAGTTAATAAGACCAATGTTAGGTCCTTCAGGAGTCTCGATAGGACACATTCTACCATAATGGGTATAGTGTACATCTCGAACCTCGAAACCTGCACGATCTCTTGAAGACCACCAGGAAGGGCTGAAAGACGTCTCTTATGAGTAATCTCACTAAGAGGGTTATTCTGATCCATGAACTGTGACAACTGCGAACTTCCGAAGAATTCCTTAATAGCAGCTGTTACAGGCTTAATATTAATAAGTGACTGTGGAGATATTCCGCTAAGATCCTGTGTAGACATTCTCTCACGGAAACTCTTTCCATTCTTGAGATACCAATTCTGAACTGGTTCTGAAGAAGCTCTCCTACAGCTCTGATACGTCTGTTTCCAAGGTGATCGATATCATCCTTAGTACCAACACCATATTCAAGGTGCATATTATAATTAATAGAAGCAAGAATATCTTCTACTGTAATATGCTTAGGAATAAGGTCAGCAATATTCTTAGTAATAGCTTCCTTAATATCCTCTAAAGATTCATTCTCAGCAAGAATCTGTGCAAGAACAGGATAGTATACATACTCTGTTACACCAAGCTCCTTAGCTTCTTCTTCGCTGATATCAACCCATTTAGTAATATCAACCGCACGGTTAGAAAGAATCTTAACAACTCTGTCAGATACTGTACCATCAGCAGCCTTAACTTCTACAGTAATGAATACTGAAGGAACAGCTGCATCCTGAATAGCCTGTGCTGATTCTCTTGTAAGCTTCTCACCTGCTGTTGCAATAACAGTTCCGTTCTCATCAACAACATCCTCAGCAAGAACCTGTCCTGTAATTCTGCTCTTGAAAGAAAGCTTCTTATTAAACTTATATCTTCCTACGTGTGCAAGATCATATCTTCTTGGGTCAAAGAACATACCTGAAATAAGTGCTTCAGCACTCTCTACAGATAATGGTTCTCCTGGTCTTAACTTCTTATAAAGTTCAAGAATACCTTCCTGATAGTTAGTAGAAGTATCCTTCTCCATAGTAGCAAGAAGCTTAGGTTCCTCGCCAAAAATATCAAGAATCTCCGCATTAGTACCAAATCCTAATGCTCTGATAAGAACAGTAATAGGAACCTTCTTATTACGGTCAACCTTAACATAGAATATATCATTAGCATCTGTTTCATACTCTAACCATGCACCTCTGTTAGGAATTACCTGACAGCTGTACAAGAAAATCTTACCATACTTATCTTTCTGTATATCATAATAAATACCAGGTGAACGTACCAACTGGCTGACAATAACTCGTTCAGCACCATTAATTACAAATGTACCTGTCTTAGTCATTAATGGCAGGTCTCCCATGAAAATCTCATGCTCGCTGATGCTTTCTGTCTCTTTGTTATGAAGTCTTACTGTAACCTTAAGAGGCGCTGCATATGTAGCATCTCTTTCTTTACACTCTTCAATTGAATACTTAACTTCGTCTTCACATAACGCAAAATCTACGAATTCCAGACTTAATCTTCCATTATAGTCTGCAATTGGAGATATGTCATCAAAGACCTCTTTCAAGCCTTCATTCAAAAACCACTGGTAAGAATCCTTCTGCACCTCAATAAGGTTAGGCATCTCAAGAACTTCTTTCTGTCTTGAGAAACTCATACGCATTGCCTTGCCCGACGTTATTGGGCGTAATCTGTTTTTCTCCATTGACGTTTCACCCCTTAGTTTTCTTCACATTAATATATTACATTATCAGTAAATGTGCAAAGAATAAGCACAATTTACCACAATAGTGCATTGTCCATAATACATCAAAGATATATATATGTCAAGGGATTTTTAAAAAATTTCCACGAATATATAGAATTGTATAAAGATAATAGTATTTCTGCCATAGCTGGCATAATAAAATAAAGATGTGATTTATAGAAAAAAGAAAAGACAGGAGCCGTGAAGGCCCGCTGTCTTTCTTATTATATTCATTAGAACAATCAAGTGAATTACTTAAGAGTAACCTTAGCTCCAACTTCTTCGAGCTTCTTCTTGATTTCCTCAGCCTCTTCCTTAGAAGCCTGCTCCTTAACAACCTTAGGTGCGCCATCAACAACGTCCTTAGCTTCCTTTAATCCAAGACCTGTGATTTCACGAACAACCTTGATAACCTTAACCTTCTGATCTCCAGCTTCTGTAAGCTCTACATCAAATTCTGTCTTCTCCTCAGCTGCTGCTGCGCCAGCACCTGCTGCTGCAACTACAACGCCTGCTGCTGCAGATACGCCAAATTTTCTTCACAAGCCTTAACTAAATCGTTAAGCTCTAATACTGATAAACCTTTTAATAACTTCAATGATTTCCTGTGTTGTCATTATTATAATCTCCTTTTAATATTATTCTAAAATTGAAAGAGCATCTATGCTGCTTTCATAGTTAATTCAGTGTTAAACTGATTAAGCAACTTCCTCGTTCTTCTCAGCAATCTGCTTAATAACACGAGCAAAGTTTGTAATAGGTGACTGGATACTTCCAAGTAACTTTGAAAGAAGTTCCTCTCTTGAAGGGATAGTAGCGATTGTAGCGATACCTGCTGCATCGTAGAATGTTCCTTCAACAACGCCACACTTTAACTCAAGAGCATCAGCTGTCTTAGCAAAGTTAGCTAAGATTCTTGCAGGTGCTGTAGCATCTGTCTTGCAGAATGCAATAGCATTAGTTCCTTCAAGAGTATCAGCAATTGGCTCGAACTCTGTTCCAGCAACAACTCTCTTTACTAAAGTGTTCTTATAAACCTTATAAACCACACCAGCTTCTCTTAACTGCTTACGAAGCTGTGTATCCTGTTCTACTGTAAGACCACTGTAGTTAACTACAACAACGCCCTGAGCGCCGTCAAAGTTATCTTTAATCTCATCGATAGTAGATGTCTTAAGGCCTACATTCTTTAAAATAGCCATGAATAATTACCTCCTGTTAGATTCTTGCTTCATATAGAAGCGATTTTGCCTAAGTGAAGATTATTCGTCTATAGTTTCCCTACAAACAAAACCCTCTCTGCCAAAGACAGAGAGGGAATAATTAATCAAATCCTTAAATCCTCGGTAGGCGTGTTACCTTTAACCATCATCAGTAATACTGAATCCGGACCTGCTGTCTACGGCAAAATATTATGTTGACAGCAAAATGCTGCTCACAAGTTGATAGTATACTATCAAAATATATTAATGTCAACCGTTTTTAATCAAAAATCTGATTAACCCACATACTTGGCTGTGCTTAACTTAACACCAGGTCCCATAGTAGAAGTAAGAACTACACTTCTAAGATAAGCTCCCTTAAGTGAAGATGGCTTAGCCTTAACGATTGCATCCATAATAGCCTGGAAGTTGTCTGATAACTGCTCCTCTGTGAATGAAGCCTTACCAATTGGCACGTGAATGATATTAGTCTTGTCAAGTCTGTACTCGATCTTACCAGCCTTGATATCATTAACAGCTTTTGTTACATCCATAGTAACTGTACCAGCCTTAGGGTTTGGCATTAATCCCTTAGGACCAAGTACACGACCAAGACGACCAACAACACCCATCATATCTGGAGTTGCAACAACAACGTCGAACTCGAACCAGTTATCGTTCTGGATCTTAGGAATAAGCTCCTCGCCACCAACGAAATCTGCTCCAGCTGCAAGAGCCTCATCAGCCTTAGCACCCTTAGCAAATACTAATACACGTACAGTCTTACCTGTTCCGTGTGGAAGAACAACAGCTCCTCTGATCTGCTGCTCAGCGTGACGTCCATCACAACCTGTTCTGATATGTGCTTCGATTGTCTCGTCGAATTTAGCAGTAGCGTTCTTCTTTACTAATGAGATAGCGTCTGCTGCTTCGTATAATGTCTGGCGGTCAATATTCTTGGCTGCCTCAACGTATTTCTTTCCTCTTTTCATTATAAACCTCCTAGTGGTAATATCGGAAGGATTCTATCTTTCCTCCCACAATAATCATGAATCAAATGTAGATTAGTCTTCTACAACGATACCCATACTCTTAGCTGTTCCTTCGATCATAGAAGTAGCTGCTTCGATAGATGCAGCGTTAAGATCTGGCATCTTAAGCTCAGCGATCTTCTGAACTTCTGCTCTCTTAATAGTAGCAACCTTAGTCTTGTTAGGTACGCCTGATCCTGACTTAATGTTGCAAGCCTTCTTAAGAAGTACTGCTGCAGGTGGAGTCTTTGTAATAAAGCTGAAGCTTCTATCAGCATAAACTGTAATAACTACAGGTATGATAAGATCTCCCTGATCTGCTGTCTTAGCATTGAACTGCTTTGTGAATTCTACGATGTTAACACCGTGCTGACCAAGTGCTGGACCAACTGGTGGAGCTGGTGTAGCCTTGCCGGCAGGAATCTGTAATTTAATATATCCTGTTACTTTCTTTGCCATTTTGGCACCTCCTAAAAATAAATGTGGTAATTGGCGACCATCATAATATTACCCTGCCATCCATCCTTCAAGAATTAACCATCAGGCAATTCTGTGAATGAATTCACGCAGCTAATTCATTCTGGTCTCCCACGTCCCAGGATCGGGACTGCTTCTTACAATAACTTCACATCTGTGAAATCAATCTCGACCGGTGTTTCACGACCGAACATCTCAACATTAATTGTAAGGCACTGCTTGCCCTCATTAATATTGGTAATCTCACCAACTGTATCTTCCCATGCACCAGAGAGGATCATAACCTTATCGCCAACCTTGCCAGCGAACTGGATAACAGGCTTAACTTCCTGTTCTTCCTCAAGGCTTATGCCGAGATTCTTAATTTCTGTTGGTGTAAGTGGTACTGGCTTTGATCCAGGACCAACAAAACCTGTAACACCTCTTGTGTTTCTGACAACATACCAACTATCGTCGTTCATTACCATCTTCACAAGAACGTATCCAGAAACATTTTCTTCTGAGCAGCTTTCTTAGAGCCATCCTTAATCTCCACTACTGTTTCAAGTGGAACGATAACTTCAAGAATCTGATCGTGAAGATTTCTGTTTTCAACTGTCTTCTCAATGTTAGCCTTCACCTTGTTCTCATAACCTGAGTAAGTGTGAACTACATACCATTTTGCGTCATCCATACAATCACCTATTCCTTATTTTACAATGAACTCAATTCCAAAGCGGACAATTAAATCCACAACTGCAATGATTACACCTAATAATACGGACACAGCCAATACAGCTACGGTTTCCTTAGTAAGCGACTGACGGTCTGGCCAAATAATTTTGAAAATTCAGCTTTCAAACCTTTGAACCAGTTCTTTTCTGCTTCTTAGCTTTACAGTATCACCCATGAAATACTCCTCACTGTACTAATTACTTTGTTTCCTTGTGTAATGTGTGTGATTTACAGAACTTACAATACTTCTTTGTTTCCATTCTGTCTGGATGAGCTTTCTTTTCCTTAGTCATGTTGTAATTGCGCTGTTTACACTCAGTACATGCCAATGTTATCTTTACTCGCACAACTTCCACCTCCAATTATTATTTTTGTAGGTGTTAAAACACCAATTGGTTTCTTTGCCCGCCTAATCAATGTTGGGTTGTTGAAATTCAGGCACGCAAAAAAGACCGCTTCCATAGCCGTTCTAATATAGCACAGTACATTCCAACTCGTCAACAACTTTTTAAAGAAAATATAGTGACAAAAATGAACTTCATATTATAATATTTGTACAAAACATACGATATATATAAGGAAATGGATTTCCTTACATTTTCTACCGATTATTACAGACAAGGAGGTGACTGTTATGATCAGCAGCGTGTACAGCTATTATCTTGCCCAGTATGGACATAAGACTAACTCAAAGTACGATACATACACACTAAAGCACAATTAAAGAATACATATGGCAGAGTTCTGAAATCTAACAGTCAGACTCCTACATATAAGACAGATATGTCAGAGGCCGCACAGAAATATGCAATCGACCTTAAAGAGAACGCCAGAGAATTAAGTAACATTGCCAACGAGCTTTCAGGAAGCGACGGTCACGGCATGGTATTTAAGAAATCAGCAGTGTCAGACAATCCTGATGCGGTAACAGCCACATTTATAGGCGACAGCTCATCTGCCGATGATACAAGCCTTGATATAGAAGTCCGCCAGCTTGCAACAAGCCAGATTAATACCGACATTACCTGCAGCCTAACAGCCGCACAGCTAAGGGAGATTATTCATTTGACCTTAACATCAATAACCTGACCTATGAATTCCAGTTTACGGTAGATGAGGAAGAAAGTAATTCTGACATACAGAATAAGCTGGCAAGACTCATTAACCGTTCCAATATCGGACTTAATGCTTCTGTAAGTGAAGACAGCCTCGGCAATACTGCGCTGAACATTGAATCAGACATGACAGGTGTAAGTGTAATCAAGCCAACAATATTTAACATCAGTCCTAACAATGATATCCAGACCAATAATCCTGATTTCGTTGAAGGCTTTGATGAACCAACAATGAAGAATAATACTAACTTCATTGAAACATATGGTCTTGACCGTGTAACACAGTATCCTAGCAATGCAATCTTTTCTGTCAATGGAGAAGAACGCTCATCTGCTTCGAATGACATAACAATTAACAAAGCATTTGCAATATCATTTCATAATACAACTGACAAGCCGGCAACCATCAGTCTTAAAGATGATGCTGATTCAATCACAGAAAGCATTACAGAACTTGTTTCAGGATACAACAGGCTTGTTTCCATCGCCGCAGATAAAGAGAACGATAAGTTTGAGGGCAATGCCAAGTTAAAGAAAGAATTTTCAAGAATAATGAAGGATTACCAGCCACAGCTTGAACGCAATGGACTTACAGTAAGTGATGAGGGTTCGCTTGAAGTTAATAAGGCGGTTATTCAGAAAGCTGCTTCTGACGGCACACTTTCCGATGTATTTAACGCTTTGGATTCATTCAAGAAATCAATCCAAAGAAAGGCTGATGATATCTCCATCAACCCTATGAACTATGTAAACAATAAGATTGTCGCTTATAAGAATCCGCATAAGCCTGTGAATGACCCTTATAATCTTTCTGCCTACTCAGGCATGATGTTCAATGGCTATATCTAACTACCATAATATAAAATAAGGCATCCGTCTGGTTCATGTAATACATAAACCGGCGGATGCCTTTATGTTTCTTATTATTCATTAATCAGTCTGCTTCCTGCATCATGTAACTGCTTAACAAATGTACTAAGCCTTACAAGTGCTTTAGAAACAGCCACATCATCATCAGCCTTTACAGCCTCTGAAAGCTCCTTAACACCAGAATTAGCTTCTGCCTCGTCAACTGCCCCAGCCTCAATAATATCCTTAGTTCCATTATATACTTCAAAAAGCCAGTTAAGGCCTTCAATAATAACGTTCACTGCATCATGAGTCTCTGGAAAAGGAACTCCTGCAAGTTCATCTGAGACTTTCTCTATTGCTCCAATAAGCTTCTCGCTGTAAGGAACAGCTTCCTTAAGTACATCCATCTGCTGCTGTCTGTAATCATCCATAATTCTAATCACCTTTCTTTATGAACCTTTTGAATATATATCGGCTGGATTGGTGGAAAGTTAATATTAATCACCAATAAACTCGCATACAGCTTTCATCAACCGTGCCATCAGACTCTTGGCAGGTAGTTTTTCTTAACACAATCTTCTGAATCTCCCAGCGGTAGCCCTTCTTCTCATTATACTTATCAATACGGCGTTTAAATATATCTTCTGATGCACTCTTATCAATAGGCACAATAACCGCCGTAAGCCTGTTATTGTAAAATGTTATAAATCCTTCTGCAACTCCATTAATAGCTGTAATCTGTTCATTAGTTCTTACACGGCTTATCTTCTCACCTGTAGGCAGCAGAATAATATCCGGATTACGCTGCAACAGAACAAGTCTGCCGACATTGTTAATCCTTCCGTAATCACCTGTATGATACACACCGTCTTTTAATACATTTTCAGTAGACTCCACGTCATTATAATAGCCTTTCATGACACATGGTCCACTTACAATAATCTCTCCATCATCAGCAATAGATACTGCATTATTATCAAAAAGAGTATACGAACCATCATAAAGCTCATTAACCCCTACACAACCCGAAGTCTCTGTCATTCCATATATATTATAAACCTTCAAATCACTGTCACAGAGATTCTCAAAAAGTCTGAACGGGCAGCTTGCACCACCTATGATAATAGTATTGAGCTCTTTATTAAACCCACTTATAGCTCGCTGATAGTCAATCATAGAAGGAGTACCTATAAGAATCGTTGGATTATAATAATAAGTATCTGCATCAACATGTCTTAAGCCTCTGCCTATACACACCATAGCACCATTATACAAAGGCCATATGAGGCTGTATATAAATCCAAATTCATTATGAAGCGGAATCTGTGCAAGCACAATATCATCACTTGTACATTCAACCCTGCTGTTTATCGCCATAACCGCATTAAGAATATTATCAACAGACAGAACAACCGGCTTATCACATTCATTAGCTGTAGCCGTAAACATGATAATATCGCCCTCCTGCGTATTCTCATCATATATAAGTCCGTCAACATTATCCTTCTCAGCACTTGATATGATAATAGAATTCTCATCAGAGAGAATATACTGGTTAGTAGATGTCAGTGTATAATTAACTTCCGTCTTCTTAAGAAGGTCAACCCTCGAATCATGAGGAAGGAAGAAATCAACAAGTGCAAGCTCCTTTCCCGCAACAATCGTTCCGAACATATTAACGATCCATCTATATGAAGCCGGCCCGAATATTGCAATCCTCTTTCCTTCAAATTTCTGAAAATGTAATGCCTTCTTAGTCACATCATCAAAAAGCTTGGCATAAGTAACTTTCATCGTATCATAAACGACAGCCACAGCGTCTGGCTGGCTCTCGGCATTACTCTTTAACATATTATAAAATGTATTCTTATCTGTCATGATCTTCTCCGTTCTTTAAAAATAACAACATTGCCATATACATATTACACTTTTCTAAAATTGTCTGCCACCTGATATAATATATCAGGTGTAACATCACAATCCAGAAGTTCAACTAATAGCTGATAAACTCTTTCATGCTTGTCTTAATATATGGATTATTAACACATCCTGGCATTGCCTCAAGTACATCATTCTTTAACTGAATATACATATCATATGGAGGTTTTCATACCTTAAACAAATCACCTTCATAGTCCCTAGATACCATGTAAACAACAAATCCAGTTCAAGTTCATCATGAAAACAATCCCACACTCCCTTTCCTTAAGTTGTTTATACAAAGCATATTAGAAATCATAATATCCTTATGATATTCAGCATTCTTAGATAGTACAGTTGACTTAGGATTGACATAATAATGATAAAAATTCTGTCTACAAAGGCAATTCGTCTGGCATATACATGAAGCAGCGTTCCATAATATATATCCTCATAAGCAATCCCTCGGGAAAAACAATATTATTGTTTAATAACAAATCCCGCTTAATTATCTTATCCCATACAACATAACTCATTTCATTGGTTACAAGCAGTTCTCTTCTCTTACTATCCATATCTATATATATTTTCTTCACTGAACCAGTTAGGATTATCAATTATGCCATTACTGCATCACGCATTGATCGGCATACAACAATATCCTGATTACCTGCATACGCCTCATCAAGCAATGTTTTATACATATCAGGTTCAACCCAGTCATCACTGTCAGTATAACCTATATACTCTCCCGAAGCATAAGAAACTCCAATATTTCTTGCCTTACCCATCTTTCCATTCTCATCACAATGAATAGCCATTATAAGTTCAGGGAATCTCTGTTCCCAATCAGTAATATGCTTCCAAGTATCATCAGCAGATGCGTCATCAACAAGGATAATTTCGTACTCTGAATGTGAAAGCGTCTGATTAACCAAAGAATTCACGCATCTGTCAATATATTTTTCAACATTATAACATGGTACAACAATACTTAGTTTTTCACCCAATTCCCCATATTATCTGAACACATTATAAACTAATTAAAATTATAACATTTGCCATAGCAATTGCCAACCTAGTTAATATATAATAGTTTACATAAATATTTTGTAAAGGGATACTTATGAAAATATACATATACAGATATGGCAGTCTCTGTGAGCCTGATATAATAGATGCCTTTAAACGCATCGGATTAGAGATTGTTGAAGAAAGTGCTGAGATATATAATAAATCAATCATACCATCCGAAAGTGCGGCACTTGCCTCTTCTGTGCTTACTAAAGGAGGATTCGCATTTGCATTCACAATCAACTTTTTCCATGGCTTTCAGATATATGCCAGCTTCTTAACATAACATATATAAGCCTTATCGTTGACAGTCCTGTTCTTGAATTATATTCAAATGCTATTTCCAATCCTGTAAACAGGATATTTCTTTTGACAAAATGCTTTATGAAGAATTCGAACAGTACAACAAAGGACACATTTTTCATATGCCGCTCGCAGCTAACACTTCAAGAACCGACGAAATAATCAGTCTCGCTTCTTATTCTGATAAGAAAAATATGCCAGCGACATATCATTCATCGGCTCAACCTATCAGGAAAAATGTCCATTTAATAACGCTGTACTTTCCGATTATGAAAGAGGTTTTGTTGACGGAATTATTAATGCACAGATTGGTGTGTATGGTTTTAATTTTATAGAAAGCATGCTAACAGAAGATATGGCAGAAAAACTTCTTGAAAGCATACCTGACCATTATGAATTTCCTGCCAGCTCACGAAAAACATCAAAGCACTTGTTGCACAATACTATTTAAGTGTAAAAGTTGCCGAACAGGAACGTTTGAGAATGTTGCGCATGCTGTCTGATAATTTCAACGTCGATATATACACCGGAAGCGATACTTCAGGCATGCCTGATATACATAATAGGGTTTTGCAAAATCCTGACAGAGATGCCGCTTATATTTAATAACAGCAAAATCAATATCAATATCACTGCAAAATCAATCCGCTCAGGATTATCTCTTAGAATATTTGATGTTCTTGGCTGTGGCGGTTTCCTTATAACCAATTATCAGGCTGAACTTCCGGAATTCTTTGAAATTGGCAAAGACCTTGTAGCTTATGAAAGCGAAACACATTTGAAAGAATTATGTTCATACTACCTTGAACATGATGACGAAAGAAAAGAAATAGCAAGGCATGGTTACGAAACAATTAAAAATATCACACATATGATATCCGTGTCCTGCAGATAATAGATAAAGCGTTTCCTGCCCATTAATGGGTGAAAACGCTTTAATGCTAATTGAACACAACATCAAACATTTCTTTAAATCTTACATCATAAGTATGAAACTCTGATATCTTTCCATATCCATTCGCTGCTATCTGTTTTCTCTCATTGTCATGTGAGAGATAATATCTGCATTTATCGCTAAGATCATCTACAGATTCATACATAACCATATCCTCTCCTGGAACAAACCAGTCATAATAATCAGCCTGATAATTAGACATAAGAAAGCCACCTGCTCCCATTACATCCATTCCTCTGAGTGGAATTCCTGATTTAATACTTCTCAATGTAATATTAAGATTAATTCTTGTATTATTAAATATATATGGCATATCATTATAATAATCAACAGGTCCCTGTTATTCACATTCAGCAGCATTGGTGTTTCATTAAATGTAAACAGATTAACCATGTATTCTTTTCCAAAATCCCGTCCAAGCCTTGACATAATCTCTGTCCTGTCATCATTAGCCATCTTTCTTGCAAGAAAATAATCAGCATACAGATATTGTATTGTTTCAACTCCATCGTTATTTGGCTCCAGTGGCAGACTATTAAGCATATCTTTAAGAATCTCTCCATTAAGCACCTCTTCAAGAAAGAAATGCCCATACACTTTTCTCTGTGCATTCATAACAGAATCCAGATATCCTCGTGTAAAATCAGATATACCATCTAATTTATCATACAGATTATGCTTTTCATTATACATTGCTCCAACAAATGCTATATCCCCACCATATACCTCTGTGAATCTGCTTCTATTCTGCTCCTGAGCAGCAGACATTCTCTTCATTCTGTCTGTATTAACCGCTAATGGAACATAATACACAGTATTTATACCTCTTTTTAATTCCATATATTGTGTTTTATCAAATATAAACACATAGTTACACGGATTAATAATTGTATATGAATACAACAAAACCTGAGGGCTGTCATAAACTAATGCTATATATGGAACATTTCTTGCCTTGCAATTATTAGATATAACAGGGCTATAATTAAATGTGAATACGCAATCATATTTCTCTCCATTTATTCCTCGCTAAACTTCTTCAAACAACCTGTCAAATTCCGGACTCACCCTGTTTCTATACTCATCTGTCTCTACAACAGTATATTTGTACCCCTTTTTCAAAACATTCTTTAACATCTTCTGTTCCAAAATTATTATATTCAAAAATAAGTATATTCATCAGGAAATTTCCTTTCTTAATATTTCCATCATTTTAGAAATCTGATTATCATATGTAAACATTTTTATAATCTTATCCTGTCCGTTTCTTGCTATTCTCTTTCTTCTCATCATGCTTAATATAGAACTCTGCTTTGTCACAACATTCCTCTGAGTCAATGAATGTTACATAGTCATTCCATCATTCATATATTCACTTAACTCATAACAATAATTAGTAAGAAGAAATCCTCCTGCCCCATTATATCTAAAGCTCTTAATGGAATGCCTGTCTTAATATTTCTTAATGTTATGTTAAGATTAACTTTGCTATTAGCAAACATCACCGGCATCTCTTTCATATAATCAATATATCCTCTTTTTCTTACCGCAGGCAGACATTGCTTCTTAGAATCAGAATATAATGTCACATCGCATTTTGAAGATAGTATTTCTAACATTTTGATTCTTTCCATAGATGAAATATTCTTTTAATCATATTTAATGCCAGTTCCGTGTCCTTAATAAAAATTTTTCTTTCGAAAAACTTACATATCTATTCAGTCTTTGATTATAATAATCATCAAAAAGTTCTTCTATCAAATCTGTTATTAGCATTGTAAGTTGTGCTAATTCCAGACTTTTCATATATCCCTTTTCATAATCTGGTAATCCTGCTATACTTTCAATAAAATCCACTTCATCATTATACAGATTTCCCATAAACGCAACACCATTGTTTACATATTTCCAGCTTACAGTTGTTGCTTGTTTAATAACATTGTTCACTCTCTCAATATTCACTGCCAATGGAAGATGATATATATGTGAAACCCAAGCTTTTACCCGTTCAACTTCTGATAAATCGAAATGAAACATATAATTATAAGATTGAATACCATCTCCGAATACATAGTCATACATGGGCTGTCATATATCCAACAGACATATGGCGTCTTATTTCTCAACGCAATCTTAGAAATCAGAGGTATAAAATTACACGAAAAATAAAATCATATCCTTTTTCAAACTGATTTGCCCTATCTAATTCAGATTCTAATCTTTCAAGAAACTCAACATCTTTTATATAACTTTTAACTCATATTCAAAGGAACTGACTTCATATCCCATTTTATAAATGTCTGGATTACATCTGTTTTATTATCTCATTCCATGTATAATATAATATTTTCATATATTAATTACCTAGTCTATGCTAACGACAATCCTTCATATACTCACTTGCACAATATTCTAATTCTTTATCAGTCAGATTCAGTTTATCAATCAATTCAAGGCTTTTCATCTCCTCTTTTACCTATAGTAGCAATATACGGATTATTTCTGTAATCCGGTACATATTTTACCGTTTTTGCCATATAGCGCAACATAACAGCTAACATAGGCATCCCTCTGCCTGCCATAAAGTAAAACGTCTCCGCATAAAAGAATGTATAAAATACAAGTCAATCTCATCTTTATATTCGTTAAAAATCCGATTGGGCATTGTTAAATAAACATTAAGCTGAACCTGAAGATGTTGAACCATTGTAGAAGGATTATTCATATATGATAACATTGTACCTTTTCATTATATCTGTAATAATAAAGCTTTGTTTCTGTAACCGCTACCTTGTTCACATAGAATTTCATTGGATATGTAAACATGGGCTCTTCATATGCAACTCCTTCTGCATATCTTACATTAGCACAATCAATTAATGATTTACGGTATAATTTAGTTGTACATGATTCATTAAGTATCTGTGAATTTAACAATTTTTCTTTTCTATTGCATGAATAATCTACTATCTTGTAATCAATATTATCTATTGCACGAGACATTTCTTCAGGCTTGTCTTTTGTTTCCATATATCTGAACTGTACCACATCACATTCATTCTTATTCATAATATCAACAAGTACTTTATACATGTCAGGATGAATCCAGTCATCAGAATCAACAAAACTTATAAAATCTCCTGTTGCATATGATAAGCCAATATTTCTTGCTGTTCCCTGCCTGCCATTCTTTTCACATAAAACAAGCATAATATTGTCCGGATATTTTTCTTCATATTTTTCAAAACACTTACAGTCTCATCTGCAGATGCATCATCAATCAGAATAATCTCCAGATGTTCAAGCCCTATTGTCTGAGCTACAATACTATCAAGACACTCTGATACCATATCCTTAACATTATAACAGGGTATAATTACTGATATCTTTTCCCCACTCATAAACTTCTCCTATATTTCTAACAACGTCTTTAACCTGTCATCAAAGAAAACTTTCGCGAACCTTTCTGTGACCATTCTCTGCTATTCTAATACGTTTCTCATCATGTTTCAGATAATACATAACTTTCATAACCATATCTTTCATATCTTCATAAACAACAAGATCGTTACCCACATCAAAGTATTCAAATAATTCTGGTTGTGCATTAGTTAATACAAAGCCTCCACATGCCATAACATCAAGAATTCTTAACGGAATTCCTGTCTGAATAGTACACAGGGATACATTAAGATTAATACGGCTCTTCCTGAATATATCCGGCATCTGTGTATAATAATCTGCATATCCACAGAAATTAACTTTTCCAGTCTTTTATCAACATCTTTAGAATATACATTAACATTGCATCTGTCCTGAAGCAATGCCAATGCTGTAAATCTCTGTCTTCCTGTAACTTCCTTAGCAAGAGTATATGAAAGTTCTCTTCTAGATGCATTGAATACACCATCTCCTGCCTTACTAAAATCAAGATTGATATTATTAACCAGTTTCTCATCCAGCATCTCATCTATTATAAACCCACCGGATATCTGACTCTGTGCTGCTATTATTCCTTCAAGGTATCCCCTGTTATACATACTTAATCCACCACATAAATCAGAATATTCCGACTTATATAATTGTCCAAGCAGTGATACATCACATACATACTCATCATAATATGAGCGTACTCCACCAAACACTTCCGGGTCAGCTGCCAAGGTAAATACTCTGCCCCATCTACACCCTGAATTCTGAATTCTTCCGCCTGCATCCTGTCAAAAATATATCTTATTGCATGAATTCTTCATAGTATCCAGATGCCTTATATGCAGAGGCGAATCATATACCCACGAAATATACCTGATTCTCATCTTCTCACATATGTCAGATATAATCGGCATATAATTAACCGATAAAACACCCGAATAATTTCCTTTCTCAAGCCTGTCAATAAATCTTCTTTCAAATGCATCATCCTTATCCCAGTTATCAGCTATATCATAATACACTTCATATTCAATTCTAAGCTTCTTTAATGCATTTTCCATCCCTTCTGCATAAATGCATTCCACTGATAGAATAATATCATTACATTCTCCTTATCAAAAGGAGCCGAAGCTACGATTATTATCGTTAAGCTCCAGCTCCTAAAGTACTATATTCTATATTACTGTAAGAGTGAAAGTACACCCTGTGTCTGCTGATTAGCCTGTGTAAGCATAGACTGTCAGCCTGTGAAAGAATGTTGTTCTTGCTGTACTCAGCCATCTCTGTAGCCATATCTGTATCACGGATACGAGACTCAGCTGCTGATGTATTCTCAGATGTTGTATCAGGTTATTAATAGTATGCTCAAGTCTGTTCTGGATAGCACCTAACTTAGAACGCTCCTCTGAAACCCTATTAATAGCCTTCTGAATAAGTGACATAGACTGCCCAGCAACTGCATTAGAGCTAACCTTAATTGCATTATACCCAATGCCAAGAGCTGATGCCTTCATACTCTTAATGCTTACGCTGATAACCTGTCCTGAAAGAGCACCAACCTGAAGACTCTTTCCTGTGAAATCACCATCAAGAAGATTCATTGTATTAAACTGTGTAGTAGAGTAGATTCTGTCAAGCTCTGAAGTAAGCTGTGTAAGCTCCTGCTGTATAGCACTTCTATCTGATGATGTGTTAGTATCATTAGCAGCCTGTGTTGCCAATTCATTCATTCTCTGTAAGATTGAATGAGATTCATTAAGTGCACCTTCTGCAACCTGAATAAGAGAGATACCGTCTTCTGCATTAGATGAAGCCTTATTAAGACCTCTGATCTGGCTTCTCATCTTCTCTGAGATTGAAAGACCTGCTGCATCATCTGCTGCTCTGTTAATCTTATATCCTGATGATAACTTCTCTGTAGACTTAGAAGGGCACTTGTTACTGTTCCCATCTGTCTGTTTGTGTTGATTGCTGAAAATTGTGCTGTACTACCATAATTAAATTCCTCCTTGATAATAAATCTCCTATATAATATCTAATCTTTACTGTACAGATTAAATAGTGATTACTAAATAATGTTTATCACTTATGTATTATTTATCAGAGCCATCATGAAATACTTAACCCTGTTCATAAAAATTTGAAAATTTTACCACATCATCATTAAACTTTGATTTTTCCTGTTTTATCTGATCTATATAATATTCGAAATCCTTCCTTGCTTCATAAAAGTTATCACATATATAATGCATGCAATTCTCTATACCTTCATAATCTGTTTCATTCTCAAATTTATATCTGTCCGAATCGGTACATCTTCGTAATATCCGGCACTTCCCTGCGGTTAGTTATTACACAACAACCGCATGCTGCAGCTTCTCTTGGAATCCTGTCCTTCCTGGATGTCCTCCAAAATCGATATATATTCTGGCAATATGCATATAGGCAGTCATGTCTTCCTCTGTAAGTCCTATAAGTGGAATCCATTTGAGCCATGACGAAGTTCTCTCCATAACTGGCTTAATTCTGTCCAGTCCTTTCTTGGGATTATACAGAACAATATTCTGCCTTAGAATCTCGGGTACTTCTGTCATATATATATCACCGATATAATCTGATACATACATTATATTCTTCTCATCAGCACCTACAACATCTCTCACATACTCATATGCATACTTTGACTGTACCAGATGTAGTACAACTTCTTTTCTTATAACATCAATATCCCTGCCATCTGTATTAATAAGATAATTATCAACACTCATCCACCAGAGTACTTTATGGCAATGTTTTATCAAGGGAATAAGTCCCGTTGCTCCTTCATTAAACACAACAACACTGGTGTCCTGTTCTATCTCAGATAACTGCTTTGCATGAAATGTATTATATTTAATATATTTGTCGCTTGCATTCACATCCTGAGGATTAATATCATTAGATTTTATGTAATACATATATGCTTCTAAGCCTGCATCATTAAGCCTGTGGCATCTGATGTGCAAGCTCCGGGCTTTCAATCTCTGCAGGACATACATTATAAAATGTCATCTCATATCCCAATATTCTTTTGATATTGTCAAAATAATTATCTATATTGTACATTTCAACTGATTTTCTGCAATCAATTCTATCACACAGTTTAACTTTTCCTTCATATATCTCATCCAACAAATGTGCAAGACCTATTGCATCCTCATTTTTAAAGAAATATCCATTCTCACCATGCCGTCAATAACCCTTGAGTAGATATAACTGTCATTCCCATCGACAAGGCTTCGGCACCTGTCAACATAAACCCTTCATATTCCGAAGCACATACCAGTGCAGAAGCATCTTTACAATACTCCCATGGTGAATCCTTCCAGCCAAGAAACTGCACCTGATCCTGCTGCTTAAGATATGCTGCAATCTCCTTAAGTTCATCTTCTGACTCCTGAACCGACAATCTTGAACTTCCACTTGTGTCTTGCTCTGTATAAAGCTTCAAGTATAACATCAACCCGCTTGACATCCTGAAGTCTTCCAACATAACACAGAGTATTATTATCAATAGGCTTTTCTATAAACTCCTGCATATTAACAGGATTTCCGACATAATATGTAACAGCATCCGGACATAATTCCTTAATTCTTCGCTCATTACTTCTGCTTATACATATATGAGCATCTGCCATAAGCATCTCCTGACACTGCCAAACCCAGATTGTTCATATTCATCTATGCTGCTATGAACCCATGAAACAATCCTGAAATCCAGCTTTAAAAGTCTCTTAACCGCATCTGCCACAACACACATTGCTGGCCAGTTAACAGCTACGCATATATCCGGTTTTCCATACAGATTAATAAACCCTGCATAATTTCTTGTAAAATGTGTAAGTCTTGCATTAATATCCACTTCTTCGCATGCGTCAAATGCATATGCCCTATCATATCCTTCAAGATATTTTATTCCTGAAGACATATGAATAACTCTTACATCATATAATTCACGCGGCAGATTCTTAGTCCATGCTCTTATTACATTCTCAATACCACCACATCTTCCACCTACAGGAGAAGAATATCTATTACCATAATAACCTCTCCAGATAATCATTCTATGATATACACATAACCTTCACATAATCTTCCGATTTATCACGCATAATTTCCATCCCTTTCTGAATTGCGTCAAGCGGATATTCATGCGTTATAAACTGTTCCGATCAATCCGTCCATCTGCAAGCATATTAAGCACATAATGCCAGTCATCACCTGATTCTCCTGCATATGATGAATTCCACGTTCCACTAAGCTTTAACTGTTTCTTAATATCTTCCAGTATGTATCCTTTGGTATATTCATCTCAGAATATGGATTACCAACTAGCACAATATTTCCTGCTGGTGCAGCAAGTTCTATTGCCCTGTTTATTGTCTCATTCTTTCCAACACATTCAAATACATAATCTGCCACAACATTATCTACATTATAATGTTCGTCATCAACTCAAGTTTCTGTGCAAAATGCTTCTGCATGTCTTTATTACCCTCAACATAAACATTTTGTATTCCTTCAGCTTTAAGAAACATCGTAAGCAGAAGTCCTATTGTTCCCAGTCCTATAACACACACAGATGAATCCTTTCTATATAAAATCTTCTCATTGCATGCACTGCAACAGCCATTGGTTCCATCATTGCAGCCTGCTTGTAAGATACATTATCCGGAAGTTCAATAAGATTCCATTCTGGTACAGCTGCATATTCAGCAAAACCGCCGTTACACCTTGAACCAAGATAATTATAATTACTGCACATTTCATACATCTTTTCTTACAGTTTATACACTCTCCACATGGTATCAGCGGAAATATTCCTACTCTCTTTCCTCCATGAAAAATTGTCATCTGCTGTTTCTATAACTTCACCTGAAAATTCATGCCCGGTAACAATTGATGAACATGTGCACCAGTTTTATATATTCTTGGAATATCTGAGCCACATACTCCTGCTGCCTTTACCTTTACTAATACCCAGCCTTTCTATCCGGGGCTTATCAGTCTCTTCATACCGTATGTCTCCTATACCATGTAATACCTGTGCTTTCATAATTATTGTTCTCCCGAAACCTTCCTTTTACTTCATAACTCTTGCTTTAAATATATACTGATATGCATCAAACTGCTCTATATCTGCTGAGCCTGATATACATTGTAATGCATTAATAAACTGATTTTTTCTTCATCAGATACATCTATTCCTAAAGCCTTACCAGACACAACTCCTATATTCAGCAGAATATCCCGCCTGTGTAAGCATTTCAACACACGACTTCATAGTAAACATCTTAAGATGAGTCTTATCCAGAATACCCTCATCTGCATATTCCAGATTACCTCTTAACAAAGGCAGCATAACCGTTATATTCATAAAATTAGGAACACTGACAATAAGTGCTGCATCATTTTTCATATATCTTCTGATTTTCTCTAATGCTTTCTGTGGTTCTCTTAAATGCTCCAACACATCTGCAAATATAACATAATCAAAATAATCATCACGATATGGAAGCGCATCCATCTCTTCAATATTTCCCTGTATTATATCGAAATTATTAGCCCCTATATCTGCCACAGCCCCAATAAGCTCTATACCTTTAACTTCCGCATGTGGCCATAAATATTTAATTTTTGCAAGTGTAGCCCCACATCCGCATCCAATTTCAAGGACATGAATAGGCTTATCTTCATCATCTTTTATAAATTGAATAATCTCATTCCGTGATTTTGAATAATAATCAATATCAAATCCCCATTTTTCTTTAAAACTTTTCTATTATTTCTGGACAGTCTGTTTTCTCTTCCACATCATTGTTAAAACTAAAAGACCCACAATGAAATATAAAACTGTTATGACATACAATACATTGATATCCAGCCTTCTGTATTCTGATTCCAATGTCATCATCTTCATAATATCCTTTACCATATCTTAAATCCAGCAGACCAATCTGATCAAGTACATCACGCTTTATAATAACCGCAAAACCAGCCAGCCACACTTTGTTCTCGTATGGATAATATTCCGGAATATTATTTTTCGTGGCATAATATTTGTACTCAGATACAGAATCAAATACTTCTGTAATATTCTGAAATCCACCATTATTTGACATACAGCTTGTTGCTCCAACCCTGTCATTCTCATACAGCCCCATCCTCATCCAGAATATAGCATTAGGAGATACAACAGTATCATTATTCAGTAAAATATATCATAATCAGGACTTGATGCTTTAATCCCTGATTACACGCAGCACCAAATCCCTTATTATCCTGATTCTTTATTAATGTGATATCATTCTGACTCTCTAACCACTCTGTAACTCCGTCTGTTGATGCATTATCAACAACGACAATTTCATAACTTGAAGAAATATTATTAATACGGATACTCTCTATACAGGCTTTCATTACATCTTTAGAATTATATGAAACAATCACGATAGATAAAGGTTTTACTTTAATGCCACATGAACTTATTTCAGACATAACCCTGAAATATATGCTCTGTCATCTTTATTATCACAATAAAACAACGCATTTTCATAGCACAGATATGCTTTATCAATATTATCCTTAAGATAATACTCTCCCAAAGCAAAATATAATTCATAATCATTATAATTATCTTTCAGTCCTGCTCTTATCACATCAAAGCTTTCCTGCCATTTCCCTCTGACTGCAGTCTGGCTATATATTCATATATATTCTCCATCCTCATTACACCTTATCCCTTAAAACTCTGCTGTAAATCTATCCATATCAACCTTCGTTGTTATCTTGTAATTATTCTCATCTCCGGAATCATCACAATATCCATTCCTGCCATAATTGCAGGTTCCGTGGAACCATTAACTAAAAGAATCTTATCCGGGAGCAAATCCTCATTAGCCTTAATATAAGGCTTTAACCTAAATAATTCCGAGCCTGTCCGGCATATACTTTGTTCCTGTTAATAAGAGATGAAATTGCCTTCCCGTCTTCACTATAATATATCGTATCCTTCATAGGCAGAACAGGAAGTACCCCGTCATGCCCGGCAACTGCCTCAACGCACTCATGTATAAGCTTATCTGTTAGAAACGGTCTTGCTGCATCATGAATAAGAACATTAACATCTTTCTGCTCATCCGATAATGAAGCTTCAATTGCCCTAAGCCCATTATATATGGATAACTGCCTGTTACTACCCGGACATGCATATCCCTTAAATTTATTAATTTTCTTAATGTGCTGCTGCCACATTTTATCTGCAACAATCCACACTTCATCAATATCCTTTGAATGTTCCATTGTCTCAAGACAATAATCAATAATCATCCTGCCATTGACCCTAATATACTGCTTTGGAATATCTGTTCCTAGTCTTGTACCAGTTCCACCGGCAAGCACTAATGCTATATTCATAACGCTCCTTTACATCTTAAACAAACCATCCGTAATATCCTTATACACATATTCAGACGCCTTAATCCCATTCTTAGAATAATAATCCAATTCTTCTAAAATACAGCTTTTCTTTCCTTTTTCATATAATCATTTCCATTAATTACAACATCATTAACAAAGCTGTCAATTCCCATATAATCATGTCCATCCACTTTGTAATGAGCCTTAATCAGAGCCTCTCCAAGTTCATTAAACCTCTGTTCCGGTCGTTCAAGAAACAGCATTGGTTTATCAACATACATATACTCCCAAAGATATAGAGTCATTGATAATACCATCAAGTATCAAAAGTGCCAGATAATCCCCTTCTTCACAAACAGATGCATTCGGCATCTTTCTGAATTCGTCAGATATGCCTCATATTCTTCAATTGATTTCCATATATCCATCCAGAACAAGGGAATTTCTAAGATTAGGATGAGGCTTGAATATAAATGAGACACTGTCTTTATATTTCTTTGCCAGATATATATAAAATACATATTCTTATTAAATGTTGAAAAGATAATATATTATCATCTCCCAATGAAAATGTGGTGTAATGAGAATCTTCTTATAGCTGTATATATCTGTCCCTCGGAACAGACCATATACTTCTAAGCCTTTCTTCTGAATAGTCATGCTTTTCCAGAAAATAATCCATCTTAATATATCCGCTGTTAACTACATTCTTTGCTTTAGTGCCTGATATTTCTGAAAACCTGTATAATCCTTCTTTGTTTCAGTATATACCTTCCACATAACATTCATGAAATCTTTGTTATACATGAATTTTTCTGCATATCCCCTATCTTGTGAATTACCTACAGTAAGTCCATACAGAAATATACACATTAAGCACATATAAAGGCAATCTGGCAATCTGATAGTTCTTTGCAATATCACTATACCACGGTGTAACATTTATCACCACATCAGGAATACCCTATTTCTTCCCATCCAATTATCTCCTCTGTCTGGAAATCATATATTTTTTTTTACATTATAACCACCTGCCATGAAGAAATCATAAGTCTGTGAATATGTCTTTCCTCGTTCTTCCTTAGTTCTTCCTATTAACGGAACAGGAACCACCTGCGGCTCAAATCTGTCATCAGCCTCTAATTTTCTGTAAATATATTCTGCCGGCCATTCTGCTGCTGATATTGGGAGAAATGTGACCTTATCTTTTCATTGGCTGTCAGCCTGCGTTTTATATTACATTTTGCACATTCAATGGCGGCATCATAACAATAATTATATAACCTCATACCACCAGTCATTGCACGCGTCACATAAAACATAGCTATAAGATGCTCATATGTCAGTACAGATGACTGATAATTTTGAAAAACAGATTTCCGCTATTCTCCAGATATTCAGTAAATTCATTTGCCAGCTCTATAACATTATCTTCTGACACCTGCTCTGGAACATTATCAATTATCATAACTGTCTTATCTCCTTTAATATATCAGCATATGGTCTTCCTTCCCAAAAGTAATGTAGTTCCTAGAACAAACCCCTCACTCCCATAGGAGCAAATGTAGATATCTTATCTGCACCGCATGCACCATCCCAGTACACTTCAAATTCATCTCTTCTCTAATCTTAAGAAGTCTCTATCTTCTTGCCACATATGGAAGATACATCTGCCATTTTATGGATTAACTGACATTACAAGAACCTTATCTACAATCTGCAGCATCTCCATAACAGTCTCAATACTTGTATAAGGTTAATAGCTATGCCCGGAATAAGCCCTGCATCAATTATCTTCTGTAAAGTAGTAGACGGATGATATTCTGCTTCTGGATGAATATACACAGTATCCCCTTCCTTAAGTGAATTAAGGAACAGACTAATATGTATTAGGATGTTCAATCATAAGATGGACATCTAATGGCTTGTCCGTTGCAGAGCGGATATACCGCATATCATTAAGTGACATTGCAAAATTAGGCGCATATCGTCCATCCATGATATCAATATGGAACGAATCAATTCCGCTGCCTCTAGTTCTTTAACTTCTTTCTCTAGATTGCCAAAATTGGCACACATCATAGACGCTGTTAATTCTGTGTACATATATATTCCTTCCTGTGTTTCTTCCAACTACTCATTATATTTTTACTACTTTTACTGGTTTTAATTACTTTTACTACTTTTACTGGTTTTATAAGTTCTTACCTATTCGTTCCCAAATCAAACACATACACATGCTCATATCCACCTGCATTTTCCCTCAATGCCTCATCCACTCCTCCACATCCGCCAGATGCAATCAAAGAGTTACACTGTGATAAAAGATTAATTGAAGCAGCATATTCAGCCCCCAGCTCAAATCCATTTCTTTTCACTTCTTCACTTCTGTGAAGCTCACTCAGCAATTCATTCTGCCTCGTTACATATCTCTGCTGGTCAGTAAAAACACCTTATCACCATACCGCTCCTTGAAGAATTCACAATAAACGGCATCTTCTGTGGCTATATACACATAATCAAGATTCCAATCACGCAAAGCTTCATCTATCCTGTCTGCAATCATCTCCTTAGATGCGTGAATTGGATGATTATGCAGATGTGTATTAACAAAATCCGTTCCCTGGCTAACACCCAATGTCCGTTGTGGATATGGAAGGTATTTATTCTTTCTCTCCGCAATATATCCAATCAGGTTATTATTAAACACACCATGTTTCCAATCTAACGAAATTCCTTTACTCATCTGGCTCATTATATTGCTGGTGAGTTTACTATGCATTACATCATCTAAAGCTGATTAAAGAACTTCCCCATATATCATCACCACTATAATCTGAATAAAACTCTCTGATTTAACAATTCTGACAACAGGTTCCATTCCTTTAGATAATGCATATCTAAGACATACTTCAATCTTTGAACGAATAGTAAAAGCCCCAGATTTCCATAATAACCATCCATCACAAAAAAATACTTGTCTGGATTACTCTCGCCCAATTCTCTACAATCAGAGAACATAAATGTAAACGACATCACCTCATCATAATACATAACTCCCTGTTCATAACGTTCCATGCTTTCTTGATGTGGTATGCCATATGTCACATGAAGACATTTGAATCCATTCATAAGTTCTGTAAATCTGTTATTTTCAGGTTCAATCTCATAAAGCACTCAATCCCGGTATATCATCCAGATGCTCAATCATCTTCTCCCAGTTAGCTCCTACAAGAACCAGTCTTTTCCCCTTCCAAAATCTAAATGCTGTCCGGCACAATTCAACAGAAAACTCATTGCAGTCATATAGAAATATACAGTCATAATTATCAATAAAAGCCGTATCCACTCCTCCTGAATATGTATATTTATGTGCATATGTTCCACCGTCAAAAACTAATGCTGCAACTAAATTTCCATCTTCATCTACTGCAAATGTAAAATTCTTATCTGCAATTGTATTAACAGACAAATAGAACATATCAGATTATATGGGACTTTTCTGTCGTCAATATTATATGTATCTGCATACTGTCTGTAAGTAATATCACCATATTGTTGCTGGTTAATTGGTGAATCTAAGGGTTTTATTGATATCATGTACCTCATTTGCTTAAAAAAGTAGATTATTTAACATAATCTACTTTATAATGTGATTTGTTATATGTATTTGAATCTACAACAGAGACTTTGCAATTCAGCCAACTCAGTTTTTTCTTATACTATTCTGCAAATCTGTCATAATCATCTTTTACTTGAAGTAAAACAATTATCAAAGTCCCCTCTAAGAACAAAGTAATAATTAACTGCTTTTATCTTTAGAAATAGATTCTGTATTAATTATCGACCAATACTTTTTCAATTCTACTGCTGTCTCTTTAGAATTTCTCATTGTAAATGCCCCATAAATACAAGCTATCGTCATAGCCACCTTTTCGATATCTCCACATCATAACTTTCTTTATGTCTATTCGAATCATTATTAGATAGCTTTTATTGTTAGCAACTATTCTCCAAATATTGTTCTTCTCATCCCCACACAGTTCTTACCTCTATCATGTGAATAAACTTATCTGATGAAGCAATAATATCAACCCCTTAGAACCTGACATATTATTGAATTCTTTTCTATAAAACTTATCATCATCAAATTTATAAGCTTTAGTTTCCTCACTAAATACAAATGATAATCTGCTCTCGTTAATCTCCATATATAAACCTCTGCTCTCTATCATATAAGTCATCAAATTCTTTCATAATAGCATTCTCAGTCATATCATCAAGATTATCAACACACTGTGCATTTATCTCACCACTATCACTATTGCGGTAAAGAGATATAAAATTATACTTTATCTTAGAATCCTTATTATATATTGCCTCCATATTAAAATACTGTTGAACAAAATAATTATGTGTTGCTACAAAATCTGAACTCCCATCTTCGCAAGCTCAGTTAATGCATCGCACATAGGCTTAATCATCTTTGATTCATATTAGTCTCTGGTTCATCCCAAAATAGAATAGAATCCTTCGTTAAGCTTCCTGATAATATAAGATACATTATAGTCGCCATCTTTCGATATCCTTCAGATACAAGTCCCATCTCGAATTCACCCTGTCCCTTAACTTTCAGATAAAACTTCTATCTTTTGGACTATACTTCCATTGACTATATCTTCAAAACTTTTCATAACCATATTCTGCTCTATTGTATTATTTTTCTCAAAGGTCTTTCAAGCAATCTGCATAAATCATAATATGTCTCCTCAAAAGCAATATGAAATTCATCATATAACGAACCAAAATTCTCAGTAGATGATATTATCTCCTTCGGTGGTATATACACAGGTGTAAAATTATCTTTTCCCTTTATCCCCATATGCTTTATATCTATATGCTTTGAATGTTTATTGGAAAATCCAAATCTTATATCATCTTTATTGCTCAGAAATATTCTTACATCTGTACTATTATTACCACGATGTCTGTTAACAAGTCTTCCAATAGCTCCATTATCTGGCATAAAAATTCCTTGAAACTTACTTACCATTGCACTTTCCAACTCTTCCTTTGAAAGTGTGTTATTAGATGAATACGCCTTAGAACACGTTTTAAACTTGTATACAACAATTTAATCAAAGCTGTTTTACCTGTACTATTCTCGCCACTTATAATATTAATATTATCTGAGAATTCAATATCCAAATCATTAAAAGCCATAAAGTTACTAACACATAATCTATTTATCTTCATACCCATACCCTCAATATTCAACGTAATCTATATCTGAATTATTACATATATGATTATATAATATACTATATATTATAATTTGTATATACATAATTGTGCTCATCCATATATGAGAATTCATATGTATTATCAAATTTTTCCTAAATTTTTGACAAAACTTAGTATATATGAAATTATATAGTAAATAAATTTATAAATTGATAATTTCAAATGACATAAGAAAAGCAAAAGACAATTTTGTTCATTCTTACGGAGGTATTTATGAAAAAATATATTTACACCATATAGAATATGTCCACTTGGAGCACATGTTGATCATCAACTTGGTCTTGTAACAGGTTTTGCTATAGATAAAGGTGTTACTTTAGAATACGAACCCACTCTTGATGGCACGGTTGATTTAATAAGTGCTAATTTCTCTGGTCATACAGTTTTAATATTTACGATAATCCTACTCGCGAAATGATGTGGGTGACTTCTCAAAAGCAGCTGTTGCTGCACTTAAGCTAAAGTATGATTTAAAATATGGAATCAAAGGAAAATCAGTGGTTCTTTACCTATTGGTGGTTTATCATCTTCCGCATCTGTAATCATCACATATCTAATAGCATTTTGTGAAACAAATAATATCCATTTAACTAAACCCGAATTAATTATGAATGCTATATGGGCAGAGCGTAATTATATTGGTGTAAATGTTGGTAAACTAGATCAAAGTTGTGAGGTATATTGTAAAACAATCTACTCTTTTGGACACACTTAACGATTCAAGTCAAAACATACCGCAACAAACATTGTCCAAAGATTTCCAACTTATGATAGTTTTGCAGGTAAAGAACGACAACTTGCAGGATCTGCATATAATACACGTGTAGATGAATGTAAATCTGCTGCTTATGCAATTGCCGCTTTCCGGTATGGATTACGGAAAATTTGAAGATGCATATCTTAGAAACATTCCTAATAGCATATATCTCGAATATCGTTCATTTCTACCTGAAAATTGGCGTAAAAGAGCTGATCATTTTATTCAGAAAATGCTAGGGTTATTTCTGGTATTAATGCTTGGAAAAATGGAAATATAGAAAAATTCGGCAATTTGATATTTGAATCTGGAAGAAGTTCTATTGAATTATATGAATCAGGTACTGAAAATTTAAAACTTTACAAGATATTTTCGAAAGCACTTATGGAATTTATGGTGGAAGATTTTCTGGTGCAGGATTTAACGGTTCAAGCATTGCTCTCATAAATCCAGAAGAAAAGACCGAATACAAGCAATTGTTAGAGAAAATATATTGCTAAATACCCTTTACTAGAGAAAAAGTTTCTCTTTTTGTAAACACAACTGATGGAGTAGAATTATGATTAATTGTATCGTATTAGCAGCAGGATATGCTACAAGACTTTATCCTATAACTAAAAATTTCCCAAAACCGTTACTTGAAGTAAATAAAACCTATTATTGATTGGTTGTTATACGATTGTATTTCAACCAAATTAATTGACTCTATAATTATAGTTACGAATGATAAATATTTTAAGCATTTCGAAAATTGGAAAAATCCATAAAAAAGACTACTTATCAAACACTGTAATAGAAATAATTAACGATGGATCATTCAGTAACGAATCACGACTTGGTGCTGTTAATGATATGTGTCTCGGCTTTAGCTATATGAGCAATAACAGCCCACAAACAGATGGAACTTTAGTCATTGCAGCTGATAATATTATAGATTTTTCTTTTAAAGGCTTTATTAATTATTATTTGAATTTCAAAAGTCTTGTGTTATGTGTTATTATGAAGATTCTTTAATTAATTTGCAAAACAGGAGTTGTTACCTTTGATAAAAGCAACAAAATAATCCATATGGAAGAAAAGCCAATTGCCCTAAAGCAATTGGGCAGTTCCACCTTTTATATCTATACTCCTTCAGACATATATACAATATTAGACTTATGCAAAATTGATAAAACCATGGACTCTCCAGGTACATTATTAGAAAAATTATCAATAAAATCAGATCTTTATGTTTATAAAATGCCTTGCAGACGATATGATATTGGTAATATTCAAAATCTTCAATACGTAAATAAATTATTTTCAAAACAATTATAAAACTTGTTTTATGTCTGTCATTCTATTAAAAATGGATCTTCTACTTTTAACTTTGAAAAATAACAATCATTCAGATTTACATTATGAATAGCCGATAGAATTTGCTCATCCAATTTTTATTTATTTTTAGCTGTTCTATTGGATAAATCTTAATAAAATCCTTTATGTAGTTTAGTATTCCACTTTGAACCTCATATATGCAGTCCAAATCTTCCTTTAACCTAGTTTCCTCTGCATATATAGGTTCTCCGCTTATATTAAATTCATTAACTGATGGTGAAAATGACGTTAAAATTGTTTCTAAAATATAATAATCTTGATATATTGTACTCTTTATCTTTTCACGCTCAGAAAAAATGATTCTATTTGTATTTGCTTATCATTCATATATTGGGGCTCTAACTGTAAAAAATACAAACCTTTAATTTTATTAGGCACCATTTTTTATAAAAAAATTGACAAGTTCCCTTTGCTACAAAATCAAAGAACAATATATTTTATTCTTTTCGCATATTTTCTTTAAATATTTTTGTAGTTCAAATATTTTTCCATGCTTCACCTATAATTATTTCTTTATATTTTAATATACCTTGTTGTGTGTCATCTATTTGTTTTATATCTATCTTATTAACATCAATGCCAAATCTTTTTTAGGCATAAATCCATGTTTCCTCCAAATTTCATATCATCAACATAAGCAATATCATCTTCTGATAAAGTGCCTGCTCTTATAGCTGCAGTTCTTGAAGTTAAAACATAATGCGTTTTTCTATTTGATATAAGATTTCATATATTTTTTATCAAATATCCATCTCTTGCAGAAAGCCAAATCTGACAATCATTGCACTCTCTAGTCTTTTCTTCAAACCACTTAACAAAATCCATAATCAATGGTGCACAAAATGAATAGCCTATCGTTTTATTATTTTGTATACAAATATCTTTTCTAACCTTTCAAACACAAAAGGATTGTTAAAAATATTTGATATAAATAATCCAATTTTTATTTTTGAATCCAACTCCATATCCGGTTCAACATCCGGCATAAAGTTTGTTCCGTAAAATAAATCTTCACAGCTATATATTTTATACGAATTTATACCCGATTTAATTGCACTTTTATAGTCACTTAGATAATCATCACCAATATGAAGTATTTTCTTTTTAGGATAATCTTTTTTACTATATCAAATAGACCTGTATCTTTTCCCCTTGTATACTCTGATGATGCATAAATTTTTAATCCCATAAATAGAATTATCATTCAGGATACTTTTATTTGCTTTTCAGAATAATATGTATCTGTAACAACAATTGCTTCTTTCCCTTTATTTATGCAATAATTTAAAACTTCTACTAATTCTTCTCTTCTAATAATTACACTTTTGTCAATTTTAAACTCTTCTTCTGCAAAATCAATACCACTAAAAACGCAATCTTCGTAAATTTTCTTTAAATTAGGAGCCAGACCAATTGCTGTGCTTTTTTCACTTTTATCCTTTGATTCACAAACTCCTTTAAACTCATTTCAGTTAAACTGAGCTTATTATATAAAAGCTCAAATAAATCATATCTAGAAAATAACTGTCGAGTTATAAGTGTATTGAAGCAGTCAAAACTTATAACATCTGCTTCTTCTATTTTATTCATCAAATCCTTTTATAATATGGTTTCAATTTCCCAAAGTGCACTTACTTTGTTTTTCTTCCAAAAGATTATTTCCATAAACATCATAGATTTTAATATTATTTTCATTACACTTATCTTTTATTCTTGTAACTATAGCTCGACATGAGCCTTATTCTCGCAATTACTATAATAGCCTTTATCCCAATTTTTATAGCCTTATTTAAAGAGATAATATTATACCCATAAATATTTCCATTATCTCTAAATCCATCTAGTAATCCAACAATTTCTACGTATTCATTTATTTCTGGTATATTTTCTCTGTTTCTTTTCCTATACCATAAATTGCTATTTTCCCATCAATATTTTTTAAATATTTTTCTAATTTCTTAAAAATCATATATTTACTTTCTTTAAATATTTTTCTAAATCTGCATTATCACCAATCATTCTTTGCTTTGCTTCAAAAGAAGTTTGTAAGCTAAATCAATATTATTCAACTCATAGTTACAAATACCATTCCATAGATAATAATTACGTAATGAATATGGTAAATCTAAGCTTTTTTCATATTTATTTTTTATACAGAAAAGAATTTTCAAAATCCTCCCTTGCTTCACTAAATTTACTTTGCTTTACACGGCTCATTGCTCTACACCAATAAAACATCTGTTTTAGCACAATAATCATCTATATTTTCTTCTTCTATTCTGCCTAAATCATTGACTGCTTTTAAATAATAGCTTTCCTTAAATTCATTACCCATTAACATACTTTTACTTTTAAAATTATTTGAGAAACCTTTTATCAAGCTTTTCTTAATTTTCAAATATTCTGATTTTGTAAATATCATTTTAGACTTCCATATTGATTCTATACTCTTTGAAATTTCCGAGAAATCCAATTCATCTATTCGATATGATACATTTTCATATGTCTCATATAGTTTTTAATATACCTTTGACTTTGAACCTGTTCAAAATTAATAAACCCATTATCTTCATATGGAGACGGATATAAATTATTAATTAAATATCTTTTGTAGATATCCTCCATTATTTCAACTGCCCTTTTCGCCGCTCCTTGATTTATAACTCCCATTTCATATAAATGATTTTATTAAATTCTCTCCCATCTGAATACATTCATTTATTCTTTGATATGGAACACACAACTTCTTTGTTCTATTTTCTTAAATCTATTAATATGTGCTTCATTATGAGTTAACGTATATTCACTTTCAAACCCCGAAGCTATCAATCCCTTTTTTCATAGAAGCCTATATCCAGATAGCTGGTCGTCAGCTCTGGTGTAATAATTAAGCAACTCTCTTGAACCAATTGTTCCAAATCTAAATGTTTATTAAGCAATACAAGATTATTGGGTATTTGTCCTGCACTTAACTCATGTATATATTCATAAAGATGTCCACTATTTCTATAGTGACATTTGAATCTTCTTTTAGAAATCTAGGCTTTACAACTATTTTTTTTTTCAGGATGCTTTTGGGCAATATCCAAAAGCATTTTTGCTTCCTGCCTTTTCCCACAATCACCAAATGGAAAATGTCCTGCATCTATAAACAATATTTGTTGATTATTCACTTCTATACTAGTTTTTTTTCCTATAATCGAATTTTTTTCCAATTACACTTCCTTATAATGTTTTATATAATTATCTCTTTCAACAATATAATTATCATTAATTATTGCATTTTTATAATCTCTTTGAGTAAACGTATAATCTGAAAATTTGCTATTTCATCCATAAATGCTGTAGAAAATGTAAAATATACTTTCTTACCTCAAGAAATTCTGGCATTGCAGCAAATGATGCAGCAGAATATATAAAATCTGCCTTTTCAATACAAGATTGTGTTAACTTATCAATAGGTTTTACTATAAGCCCATCAAACATTCTTATATGGATATTGTCCATATATTTTGCATATATTTCCACATAATTTCCCTCATTTAACAAAACATCTACAATATGCCTTATGGAATGTTGTAAACATCCTTATATAACAAAACCAAAACATTCATAGAACTCTCCTCTCTTTTAACCCACATTCTAATTCAACAAACATCTCTCAAATCTGGATTTCGTAATAAACCTAATACCAGTTTTTATTCTTTCTAGTTTCCATATAATCTCTTAACATTGCTGCAATTTCCGTATTACGTTCATTGCAATTCATGGATGCTGATTCTATTTCCATATCACTGTCAATATAATTAGTATGTAATGAAGAATACCCATCAAATCCAGCAAATATAATCTCCTTACAATTAATTTCATCTAATAAGCGCAATAACATTAATGCCGAATTATCCATCAATTTCCAGCCACATTTAACCAGTTTCTTAAAACTTACAATATAATCAGCCTCTTCAATATATTCTTTGTCTATATTAGATGAATATATTCTTCTCTCCCGATCTATTTTTATATTTTTAACTCTTCCTTGATTTGACACAAATACATAATCAGATGTGATAAAATCTGGATTAAAATTTAACGATATTACTACAACATCATTATTTTACATACTCTTTTATCTTGTTTTGTTTTGTAGTATTGATTGTCCTAACTATTATCAAAATTCTTTTTCCCTTTAATAAATCTTTTAGCTTTTAAAGAAACAAAGTCATCAATATCCTCATCAATCATCTCCATAAAGATTTTGTCCAATAATTCATAATCATATCTTTTACGAGCTTTATCATCAATTTTATTTAATATATACCTCATATTTTTAGAACTAATGCTATGTTTTTATTAAGATATGAAATATTATTTACATGGGCACCATAACATCCAGCAATAAAATAATCAGTCGAATATCCCCAAGAACATTTTGTTCTAATATTATCCATATAACTATCAATCATATCTAAAATTGAATCCATGTTATATTTTCCCATATATTTTGTATTAATATATTGAACTATTAACTCTGTAGGAGTATTTCCTGCACCTCTTCCCATTCCAGAAAGTGTCCCATCAATAACAATATCTCTTTTTCCTAGACTCATTCTGATAAATTCCTGCGACAAAGCATTTGATAACTGCATATTATTATGAGAATGAAATCCTATCTTGCAAGTCTTTACAAGATTATGATTTATCAATTCAAAAATTCTCTGTAAATCTTCTTGATACATAGAGCCAAATGTATCAACAATTGAAAAGCAGAATGGTTCAATAGCATTTACTTTTTCTATTAAATCTAATAATTCATAATCCGAATAACCCAAAATATCAACAGGTTGTACAAAACCTTATATCCTTTTTCCCTTATCACTTTACAATTCTCTATAGCTTGAGATATTTCGTTTTTAAAAACATTCTCTAATACAATCAATAATTCCTTCCTGTCTATCATCAAGATTCTCTATTGAATATCTACTACAATCTGCTAAAACCGTATATTGACTTTTTTTTTTTAGCCGGTAAGTATTTTGATGCTTCTTTCGAATTTTTATATACAGTCTTTCCTCTCCAAATCCGTCATCCCAAGAATCCAACCTCGACAAAATCAATATCAGAATCAATCAATCCACGTGTAATTCCACTAATATTTCTAAGCCAAACTTTTATCAATTAAATATGCTCCATCTCTTAATGTACAATCCAAAACATTTATTCTTGACATATTTATCTACCTCGAATTATTTTCATGTATATAGCATCTGCAATATCAAAATCATCTTGATAATCAATATCTCTTGCTTCAATTTCTGATATTTCACAAATATATGGTTTCATTCCAACTCTTCTATCATATTTTAAAATGTATCTTTAGTAAAACATAGGCTCCTATAAGCCTGAATATACTGGAACTAAATCCTGAGTCCTTGGAAAATTTTGTATATCAAAATTCATTGCATTACCATTCTGCCATAAAAATTTTGCAATCTTCTTGCGAGAAAAGCTGAATCATATCTTCCAGTTTGTACTGCTTCCACACATTTATCTATACTTTCACTTCTTGTGAATGATCCTGTTGCATGGCTTGCAATATAAATATCAGCTTCTACTTCTTCATAAATTCTCTAATAATATCGTTACAATTTACAACACTTGTATCCAAAAACTCTGGTCTTCTTAAGAATTTTACACCATAAATAAATATTCTTTAACTGCTTCATTACTGCAATATACATATACCTCATCAACTTTTTTGCATTTAAACAAGCCTTTGTATAAAATTAATTAAAGCGTTCCATCCGAAAACATTTCAAATTTTTCCTATAAGACTCTTTCATTATTTAATTTTATTGGAATCATTACAACAACTTTCATTTTTCATTATTTCCTCCTTTTACATACTCTTTATATACTGCTCTATATCATATTGCACATCATAATTTAGGATTTATTTTCCTACCTATATAAAAATTTTATCTAAATCTAATTTTTCAATAATTGACGGATATACAATTTGTTCATGATATATTAAATCAAATTTAATTTCATATTTTTCTCTTAAATCGAGCATTTTACATATTTTATCTATTATTTTCTTAAACATTATCTTTGTTGGATGAGACCATGACCTATAAAGATATTCCTTATAATTTTAGCAATTATATCTGTAACCTGTATGTCGCAATTTTTTTCTAATTTTTCCAAACTTTAATTCTTTTTAAAAATACGAATCAACTTCTTCTTTTTATAAAAGTTAACATCACATATATTACTTACTATATCTTCACACCCCATTCCTTTTTAACATATAATTAATATTTATATCTCCCCATGTAAAATAGTCCAACATTGACGTTTTTACTCTAGTATTAGTTTGTGGGAAATACCCTTTAAACATTGCATTTGATATAACAAAACTCTGCGCATTCTTAGCCCATTTCATTATTGTAATAGTATCTGGCACTTTATATTGATTTATAGCATATATCTGATTCAAAAACACAATCACATTCTTCCCATAGCCATTTTTCTCCTATCAACTTATGTTCTTGTAAATCTACTTCATTAACTAATGGCAAATCAATAATTATATATTTTTCAGTAAATGATTTCATTTGTTTAAGAGAATCTTTATAAACTCCCATATGACATGTTCCAAAAAAAGCAACTACTTTCTTTCCACTTTTTCTCTTTGACAATAATTTTTCCACCAAATAGACATTCCTCTGGATCTATTATATCTTTGTCAAGAAATCTATAAGAAAAATAATTAACATTCTTTTTATAACCATTTATATCAAGCAATTTATACACATCTTCTCTATGCTTTTCATACATACAAAACATTATATTTATGCTTATTTGCTCTTAAAATAGTGGGATTAAAAACAGCTATTTCATTTCCCAATATATTAGTATACTCAACATCAATTACACTTGAATCAACCATTATCACATTCTGATTCATAAAATATTTCTTATATGTATCTTTTCCTATATTTCCTTTTCCCCATAACACAATAGTCTTATCTTTCATGTTTATCCTTTACCAATAATTTTATATAACATCCTAACCCAATATCGCCTTCTAGTATTGGCTCTTTTGATTAAAATCATCTATTAAAATATTCAAATCTTTACATTCCTCTATTTTTACTTCTTCATAGTCATTATTATCTATAATTTCAAATAAAGTATTTCTATCATTAGGAAACACAACATAAATCTCTTTCCATTTACTAAATAATAAACTACATTCTCTTAATGTTCCATTACCAATTAGAGATGAACTTAGTATATATCTTTTGACTCTCCTGATTGCTTTGATATTAGCACAACACGATTTTGATTTCTTAACAAAGCAACACAATATTCTTAGTTTCTATAACAGACGAAATAATTTCTGCATAATTCAAATTTATATCTCCAATAAAAATTTGAGCCATTATATTTCTTTGCTTTTCCCAAATATAAATCTGATACCCATATACCATCTATTGTACTCGTAATACTATATAAATTCATATTCTCCATACTATGGACAGTTAATTCTTTTGTTTCTGGATTAATTGATACTAAATTATTTGTTCTACATATGGGAATCCATATTTTATTATCGTACACTTCATTTTGTAAAATAAGAATGGTGCCATCTGGTTCAGCATAGCTTTCTAACCTTTTATTTATATCTAACTGTTCAACAACTTTATAAGAAGTTAAATCCACACAAAGAATCTTAGAATTATTGGTATATCCTTTTAAATATCGTGGTATAACCCACATGTTTGAATCTTTAATATAAATGTTCTTTGCCGAGCTTGCTATATAATTCGATTCAGAAATATTAATTGACGTAATTTCTTTAGATTCAACATCAAAATATGTATATCTTTTCCATTTAATGGTAAAAACACAATTTTATTATTCCAAATACAACTACATGAATGTAACCCCTTAACGTTAATAGGATAACCATTAAAAGAATTGATAAAACTAACTTTTCCTGTTATTAAATCATAAGAGAATAATCCATTGTACCTTGAGCTTGAATAAAATAATTTATTATCAATTATTTGTCCTGTTATAAAACTTTGAGTATTGACTTCCATAATCATTCTCCTTTATATTTAGTCAATTCATTCATATGTTTCTTTCCTCTCCCAAATAATACTGGAATTGTTAGAAACATTTCCTTTAGGATTCAAAACACCTATCGTATTGGGTTTAAATCCATTTTTCCATATTATATATGTTAATGACAATTGATCTCTTTTAGCTCCATTTTTAAATTCTAAAACCATTCTTCCAATATTTTTATTGCTAACTTATTACTTAAATCTACTGCAATTACACAACATTCAAACAATCCCAATTTCTTGGCATTCCTTCACTCACATACTTTTGAATCTGTGGTAATACATCCTTTTTTATCATTCCTAACCAGTTAACCATCATTGACTCAACATAAATACATTTTCTAATTCTATGTCTATGAATTGCTAATCCTACTTCGCCTATGCATGATAAATATTGTCTCATCCATTCAACCAATTGAATTGACCCATCCATATATACTGAAATATCATAATTGCAAAATATTTTATGTGGATGCATTTTAACATATCTATTTTTTTCTTGAAGAGACATATTTCTATCAGGTACAACTGAATCAATATCTATCCACCGCATATTACTTTTAGCATGTCTAGGATTATCTGAAATAATATAATAATCGCAATTTTCTTCAACATACTCTGGCTGTTTTAATTCATCATAATCTCCCAATATACATGTATAAAAGCAACTTTTTATTCCGTGTCATCTCAAATTTCTTACCAACTTCTAACTCACATGTAGAATAATCGTCAAGCCTTTTGATTTGATTAAATAGATTTTCACCATAAAATCTTTCTGAATAACTTCAGAATTTGCCAACTCATCTAAAGAAATTATATGCAAATTGGAATGGCTCAGTAATTCTTTTTATTTCACAATCATATGGATAATCTACAAGTACCAATACTAAAACATCATCTTCCATTTTTAACAGTTCTTCTTTGAATTGCAACCATATTATTTGCTTTCCTTAATTCGGAAATAAGATTATCATTTGAATCTGTAAAAAATCTATTTTAATATTAAAGAGTTTTTCAAAATACCCACTCATTCTTTGTCCCAAAACCCAATCCATAAATACATTTTTTCCACCTATTTTTTCGATAATTTGACTAAGTTCTCTATCTCCATATAATATCCACCTTCTAATATTTACAATTAAATCCATCTTTTTATCTGACAATCTCTATACACATTATTCTTTTCTATCATATCTAAGGTTAATAACTTAGATACTTTTAACTAAAACATCTTAAAATTTCTAAATATTAATAACAATTATCCCTACAAACCGTCTTGTGACATACCAATCTCTGTACGTTCATAAACATTTGTAGAATTTTATATTCTAGCAATTTAGTCTTGCAATTTTGCAACATCAGGCATTTCTAATTTTCAAAACTCAACTTTTGTTCTTTGGCTTTCTCTGTCCTTTAAACAGAGCTAGATTTACTTTTCTCCACATATCTATTTAATTAAGATTCCTTTGGTTACTCTGAGAATGGCAAAATCATTCATCTGCATACCGTCAATTACACTTTTTCTTTCTTTGACATTCTCATAGGCTTTGTTATAGTTATCTTTTCATATAAGCAAATTGAAAAGATTATTCATCCAATAGTCCACGATAACATTTTTCCTTTTTAGTTAATCATTTAGTAGACAAGCACTTCTCAGATACCATTTACAGATAATCCGCTACATGAGATTGTCTATTAAATCCACTTTCATTAGATTATATCTCCTAAAGTTAAGTTTCTCATATATGTTTTTAAGTCATCTGTTAATAACTTGCACATCAAAGTACATTTTAATATCCTAACTTCCAATTTAATTAGTGATTATGATTTCACACACTTTATGAATATAACAAAATAAGTACTATACATAATAAAACAAGTATGTTATACATACATGAAGTTCTCTTATTTAGTAAATATTGCGTCATAGCATCCATATCTGCACAATATACCTTATATTATATCGACATTAAATTTGAGTTATTAACTTTATATATTTATTTTTATCCCATTATTTAATAATCTATTTATCACTTTCCCATCTAATCTATTCCCTATCATCTCCTTTAACTTCTGCGTAAATACATATGCCCTAGGTAATTAAGATGATCCTTATCATAATAATATTTCTTATCTGCGGTCATTGCATCTTCCAGATAAGATGTGAATCTGAACGGATAAATATTACCCAGCTGTTCTATAACCCCATAAACTGTTCTTCCCACTTAGTATAGTACCTTTTCTCTTATCAAGAATGCCTTTATATACCGGAAGAAGTACTATATCCACTTTAATATGCGGCCACTTTCTATATATTAATGAAAGCATATCATTCATAATAGAGACATTTTTCACTGATTGTTTCTGGATACTCATTCAACACAGTACTTGATGTAACTTTATACTCTTCAACCAGACTATCCGTAATCATATCTATTCTCTGTTCATGGCACATCTGTAATCAGAATACCATGTATCTGGAAACAGTTTCTTCCACATTCCAAGCTTACTTATATCCAGCCCTTATATTTACTATACAACAGATAATTACGCACCTCTTCAAGGCTGTTAGTATATATCTTATTGCGTGTCATATTATGTCCATCAAGATTGTAACCTCCCACAAAAAATATCTGTATATGTTCTTAGCAAGAGATGTATCAAAATTAAAATACTCATAGTCATACATATCTATAATTATATGTTTCAAGTTTTTATCTTTCCCCATACTCAATGCAATGCTCAAGCGTCTTGTAATTATAATATATATCCTGTGATGAAACAGCAAGATTAGCATAATTACCTTTTAATCTGTCTGCTAGTATTCCAACCTCTGCATGAGATAAACCCATAATGAGTCCGTCATATGAACAAGCCAAAGGATTACTCATAACAAGATCAGCCCTCATTGCAGCAGCATAGCTTTATGCCATAAAATATAATTAAACACTATACAATTCTCATTAGTAACTATTTTCTCAATCGATGTAATATCTGCTGATAACTTATCGTCATTAAACATAACAACAATACAGTCATAATCATTAATACCTGAATCCATAAACAGTTCTGGTTCAAATGTACCATCCCAATAATACACATCAACCATATGTGCAGTATCATCTAATGCCTGTAATGCATAATCTGTAAACAACTTCTCCAATAACAAGTATATTCATACCCACTCCATAATCATAAGTTTCTTCTGTATCCCATCATATATCCTATTATCTCATTTTCCCCATCATCTTTGCAATCTCGCCCATTCTGCACAGCCATGTATCATTTCTTATGGCAGCTTCATAACCTGCCTGTGCAATCTGGCTTGCTGCATTAGGATTCTCAAGCAGCCAGCAAACATTCTGTTTCATTTTTCCATATCTTCAAGATTATAAAATACCAGTTCATTTCCATGCTCGAATCTTTCAAGAAGCTTGCTTGTATCTGTAAGGCACACTGCTCCATTAAGCATTATGTTGAATACTCTTTCACTGCATCCATCCTTAAACCACGGCATACAATTAAGTCCAATCTTTGCTTTTCCAAGCATTCGGTTACATTCTTCTGAAGATATTCTTGCATTGATGCTTACATTAGGCTGCCATGCCTCATCACGCATCCCATCCTTTTCCATATATAACTATGCTGGCACCTGTACTTTCTAATGCGTGCATTGTCTTTAACTTATAATATCTGCGGACATTATCAGATATTATAAACCCATAATTTAATATATACTGCTTTACCTGCTCTTTGTATATCCGCCCTTTGCTTCAAAAATATAACTCCATAGTTTCTTCTATAGACAAGCCCGGCTTTGAAGAAGTATATTATATACTGTTGAATACATCTCCATTCCTTTATCAGACATATCTGGAATTTCAATAAATGGTGTAGATAATTGACAATCTCCCACATACAATATATCTATTGGCCTGTCTTTGTACTGCATTCTGCCTTCTGCTTCATTTCCTCCATCAGGCATGAAATATATATTTCTTATTTCCGGATAATATTTTCTTATGAACTTCTCATGATTCCTGTCTATAACAATTACATTAATATCTGCTGGAGGACACTCTAATGCATCTGCATAATTGTACGGATGGTCAACTATCAGGTCATATACTGGAATATTTCTCTCTTTCAGTAATTTTGTCCATTCTCACTCAATAACAAACCTATCTGATTTATCATAAACACTGCGCCCAGCTTTACACATATTCTTCAAGAGCCTCACCGTAGCTTTCAGGAATCCTGTATTGATAATATAATATTCTATTCCAAGCTTGTCTGCACTGTCTGCAAGCTGGTCTATGAAATAATCCAAAGTTTCTAATTTTCCTTTTATGAATATTATTCTTTTAGACAAATTCATATATTTCTCTACTATCCACTTTATATCCGGCTCAACAGCCTCTTGAAAAATGTTTCATATATGTCTGATGTCCGATTTTTCCAATATGTTCCCAGTTATCATAATCATCTATAACTCTTATTATACTTTCTGCAAGCCTCTGAGGATCATCTGAACTTGTAACATATCCATTCTCACCATCTTCTACATAATAAGCAATTCCGCACACATCTGTACACAATACTGTTCCGCCGTCATCATCATCTCAATTGCCACAGCAGAAAGTGGTTCAATTCTTGATGGTACTATCAGACAGTCAGCATCTTCCATACATGAAATTGTCTGCTGCCTTGTAAGCTGATGCAGCATATGAACATTATTATAATCTTTTCTAATTCACATACACTTGTGTACACTTCTTCATCAACTGCAGCTTCATTGCCACAGAAACTGAATTCAGCTTTTTCATATATTCGTCTGGAAGCATTCTTATAGCAGCTGCATCATCCTTTTATCTTAGAAAATGTTCCTGCTGTAAGAAATTTTACCACATCTCTTTTTTCTCGCATAATGCTTATCTGCTTCACCTTCATATCCATAAGCAAAATGCATCATGGGAACATCACATTTATATATATCTTTAATTACAGATTTAACATAAGGACTTACAGCATAAGTATGAATATTACTTCCTATAGTACCAAAATGCGGTATTACGGCAAAATATTCAAAATACTGTCTTCCCTCATGAAGCCACCATATTACTGGAATTTTGCTGCCATTAAGAACATGAATTACTTCATATGTAACTATTGTATTAAACAACAAGATTATATCTACTCCACTCCGATAACAGTCTTTCTTTTTCCGGATAGAATCTTTCCATAATCTTATAATCAATTCCCATATTATGAAGCTGCTCCCCAGTTCTCCATCCATCATTGTTATAACATCTATATCTCTCTCACGTTTACATAATTTTATCATATCCAGAAGCACTATTGGTGCTCTGTTCTCGACAACTGATGTGTTATGAATAATATTCTCCCATTCATCCGGCTTCTCCAATTCTTATATTTCATAATCCATTATCATAACAGGCTTTCCTGCATTTCTATAATCCTGAACAATTGACGATGTATCGCCATAATATGCATCACATGAATTAAGCATATCTTTATCCCTGTCATACATGTCCAATTTGTTCAATATTATATTGATTCCTGATTGCAATTATCTGCTCATAGAGTTTCTTGTCTATATCTTCCATAACAGTATCTACAAGGCTCTGAACACACCACACAACTTCGATCTGACCTGAGTATTGTTTAAATATATCTAATACATTCTTTATCTTTCCTGCTGCTATCTCTGAATTCTGCATAAGTCCGCTTATTGAAGTATAGAACAATATTTTTTCTTACCATTGCCATTAGCAATGCAATGCTCCTTATTCATCATCCACTCTGGCTTAGCATGTATCTTATCATTCCATATACTTTCAGTTTCTTTTCCAGCAAACTCAGTTAATTTCTTTATATACATATTACGCATGTTATAAGACTGTACATATGCCACATCAGCATTTATTACTCCCGGTACTGTACAGAAAGAAGCCATATTCTTATATTCGCGTTCATTAGACTCATTAAATTCTTCAAGTTCAAATGACTGTATATATATAAGCTTGTCGGTACAGCATTTTAACCTGTCTGAATAATACTTTCTGTCAATTCCTATTGCCCTATTCTCATTATCAAAGGATTCTGTATATATATAATATCTGGATGATGAAGTTCCATATCATACTGTGCAGAATCAATGGCACCAATATCTGTGGCGAATTTATCCAGTTCATTTACTTCTTTCTTTATGCTTCCATAATATTCTTTATAATAATATGGAACAACAGCCACAACTATTTCAGTATCTCTTTCCTCTTTATGTTTCTTCCATACATTCTCTATATATTTCCATTCTGAAGCTTTGCTCACTAGAAAAGTTCTTCTTTCTTTGCGATAATATCTCTTTCTATTATTCTTTTAACTTTATCAAATTCAGCTTTTATATCGGCATTATTTCCCTGATATATCTCATATATAACATCGCAGAATTTTTCAAAGCTTCTCACACTTTCAGTTCCCTCGCCTTTAACTTTTTCAATAAGCCCTCCATGTCAATTACTGTCTGTTGTATATCAACAAGTTCTTCTCTTATCACTTCTACATTCTGCATATGTCCGATTTCTTCAATTTGCTTATCAATATTATCAAGACAGTTTTAAGAATCTTTCTGTAGCCTGCCAATTCATCTAAATCAGCTGCCCTTACTGCTTTTTCTCATCATATGTATATTCCGGCAGTTTAAAATCCATCAAAACCTCTAACTGCTTTTCTGTGATTCATAGAATGGATAATCATGTCCTCCTGCATTTCTCACAAGCCTCATGTAATCTCCATACCTGCTTTTAAGCATAGCATCAAAGCCAATCGGAACCGGTATTGTTGTATTCTCAAAGGCACCCTTACTACACGCTCATAATATTTTACAGGTATCCTCATATGATTTCCATACAGACTGTATGGCATCATCTGAGTCATTTCTTCACAGTCTTCATCTTTAAATGTAGCAAACACTTTTTCAGCTGCAGCATATAATTCAATTCTTTCCTGACATTTATCCTGTTGAACCTTAATATCGGTTCCACATATCATGTTAATTCTTGTTACAGCCGCCAGTTCATCTGCTGCAGACATCTGTCCTGCCTCAATAGCATCTGCGACCGCAACTATATATTCTGCCGTCTTTTCGCATTTCCCTGTGCTTCTTTATCCTTTGACACATTATCATGCACATATATATCAAGTCCTGCAACATATGGAAATCCATGATATCTTCTCAAGTGTTCATTCTCAAAACATATCCTGTTCTTACACACAACTCTGGCAAGAAAATGATGAAAATCTTTGTTAGTCCTGAAATTGATTATCTGATATCCTTCCACAAACTCATATGGTTGCTACTTTACAGAACTTCACATAATCTTCTCTTCTCATTCCTATATCAAGGTCGTCATCCCATGGAACATATCCGGCATGTCTTATTGCTCCAAGCAATGTTCCCCATTCCGCATAATAAGTTATGTTATATTTTCTGCATATTCTGTCAACCTCATCAAGCACATCAAGTTCAGTTGCCCAAGCTCTTTTTATCATAGATGGTACATAAAATCCTTCTCTTACTTCAGCTTCAAAATATTCTTCTGGAAATTGAAGCATACTTTCTCCTCACTATATATCAACATCTTCTATCATAACCGGCTTCCCTGATTCCTGCACATCTGTGCTTCTGCTCCTGCCTCTCCATAGAAAGCATCACATGCATCAACAGCTCTTTTAACATATCAGGTCTGACTATATTTTTTTCATATTTTCTCAATATAGTCTTATAATCCATCAAAGCATTACATCTTCGAGTTCCAATATATCTTCCATATTGCCCTCAAATGCTAGAAGTGGCATAACATCTGACTGATATTCTGTAAATACATCCATTGAGCGTCTAATTTTTCCAAACATTTTTCTCTTATGTTCCAGCACTCCATTAGTACTTATAAAATATAGTATTATCTTTCTATAGCTGCCGTCATTCTTTAATGCCATATTTTTCCACTCTGACGGCATTATGTTATACTTAAGAACAGGATCTTTTTCTCTATATACAAAGCTCCCCGGCCATTAATCTTATCTTCCCACTCCTTCTTTGATTCTTCTCCAAAGAATTCGGTCAGCTTTTTACGTATAATTCTTTATTGGCTTCTGATTGCAGCATAACTTCATCTGCATACACAACACCTTGCATGGTTACATATGCATCCATACTTATATATGCTCTCATATCCATAGGATTAATCTCTTCCGTTACAAAATATGGCATATATATAAGTTTATTTGTATGTATAGCCAGATTCTTACTGTAATATCGTGGATGTATTGTAACAGAACCATTATATCCATCATATGGATTCTTAATAATAATTGTCTCAGGATTCTCCTCTTCAATATTATAATCACTGTTTATATATTTCTGAACATATTCTGGCAGAACTGCATCACTTGCACATTCTTCTACTGTTCCATCAATATTTTATAATAATACCTCAATGGAATAACTACTATTTCCTGTTCTTTCTCTTTCATATTCTCTGAACAATCCATCAAGCATATCCCAATATTCTGCCTTATACACCATAAATACTGCAGTTTCATGGTTTATATTCTTTTCTCTTATCGCATTTCTTGTCTTTCTTATACCATTGACCTGTTTCTTATAATTAATATAATCCTCATATGTATCACAAAACTCATTAAATACAACCCCATTATCCTTAAGAAGCTTTTTCTGCCTGTCATAAAATGGATAATCATGTGAATCCCATGTATGTACAAGCTTCATATAATCACCATATTTCTTCTTTAATATCGCATCATAAGAATATGGTACCGGTATGGTAATATTCTCAAAAGGAAGCCGCACTGTTTTGGAATAATATTCTTTCGGAGCTTATACTGCCTTTCCTCTGCCCATATAGTCATTACATATCCCGCTTCTTCCTCTGTATATAATCCACATAATCTGTCTACCAGTACATTAAGCTGCTGTGCGAGATCCTTATCTCTGTCAATCTCCACTCCGCATAATTCCTCAATCTGATTAATTTTGAGATTAAGTTCCTGAAGATTCTCTTCATTGATAGATTCTTCATTCTCCTGTAATGTCCTGATAAACTTGGCTACTGAATTAACAATGCTTATTAATTCACACTGAAACTTATCATCTTCTTATCTGCAGCTATATAATCAAGTGGAAATATATCTATTCCTGCAACATATGGAAATCCATGATATTTTTCCAAATGTGTCTTCTCAAAATTAATTGCTCTCCATTAATAATTCTGGTAAGCATATTATCATTATCTTCATCACTACTTATATTAAATATCTTATATCCCTCTGGCATTATCTGGTCTGCAATCTGTAGGAATCTGTTATAGTCTGGCCTTTTCATACATATATCCATATCGTCATCCCATGGTATGAATCCATGATGTCTTATAGCGCCAAGAAGTGTTCCCCATTCTGCAAAATACTATATTCCGTTCTCCTGCATGCCTTATCAACATCATTCAATACTTCTAACTGAGCTGCCCACGCATGTTTCATATCTGAAGTTACATAAAATCCTTCTCTTACTTCAGCTTCAAAAACTCTTAGATAATTCCATATATGTCTATTCCCTATGATATATTATTAATTGCAAAAGAGCTGGTGCAAGCACCAGCTCTTCTGCTTATAGTAGTAATAATTATTAACCGAGAAGTGAAAGTACACCCTGTGTCTGCTGATTAGCCTGTGCAAGCATAGACTGTCCAGCCTGTGAAAGAATGTTATTCTTGCTGTACTGTACCATCTCATCAGCCATATCTGTATCACGGATACGTGATTCAGCTGCTGATGTATTCTCAGATGTTGTATCCAAGTTGTTGATAGTATGCTCAAGTCTGTTCTGAAGAGCACCTAACTTAGATCTCTCTGAAGATACTGTGTCAATAGCCTTCTGAATAATAGACATTGACTGTCCAGCTACAGCATTTGCGCTAACCTTAACATCTGCTGCCTTGATACCAAGAGCTGATGCCTTCATGCTAGCAATAGAGATACCAATAACCTGACCTGAAAGAGAACCAACCTGAAGACTCTTTCCTGTGAACTTACCATCTAACAGATTCATTGTATTGAACTGTGTTGTTGTTGAGATTCTGTCAAGCTCTGATGTTAACTGAGTAAGCTCCTGCTGGATAGCCTTTCTATCAGTAGATGTGTTAGTATCATTAGCAGCCTGTGTTGCCAATTCATTCATTCTCTGTAAGATAGAATGTGTCTCATTAAGAGCACCTTCAGCTACCTGAATAAGTGAGATACCATCCTGTGCGTTATCAGATGCCTTATTAAGACCTCTGATCTGGCTTCTCATCTTCTCTGAGATTGAAAGACCTGCTGCATCATCACCAGCACGGTTAATCTTGTAACCTGATGATAACTTCTCTGTTGACTTCTGAAGTGCACTTGTAACTACACCCATCTGTCTGTTTGTGTTCATTGCTGATAAATTGTGTTGTACTACCATAATATTATTCCTCCTTGAAATTATATTATGATGCAGCGTCCCTGCTACATCTAGTTATGGTTTACAGGAAACTTTCTGTTCCCTTGTACTTTATATATCGGACCTTAGTACCAAGACTTTAGTCCGTAATATAACTTTTAAAATTATTGCTTAGTGTCCATAAACTGTGGTTCATTGCTCACCTTGCTCATATTCTGATAATAAGACTTAGCCATTGATGCACTTCTCTTAGCCTCCTTATGTTCCTGGCGTTCTCTACGAAACATAGCCTCTACCTTGACTTTGTTGCGTGCTTCCTGAACCTCTATCTTAGCTCCAAGCTCTGTAACTTCTGTTATCAGTCTCTTCATGACCGATATCTCATTAGCATACATTTCTTTATTAGCATTAATTGCATCTCTTACTCTGTTAAACAGAGACTGAAACCCCTCATCCAGCAAATCAAGCTCATCGATGCAGCTTCCTTTTGCTTTCATATTATCATCAAATGCATCACCATTCAATGTTTCTTCTGAAAGAATCTGATTCTGCTCTTCATTAAGCTCTATAATTCTGATAAGAATTCCTTTCTTCTTGTTAAGGCTGTCAATCATCATCTGAAGATAATTAGTAGTCATATATTAATCTCCTACTGGTTCATTCCCTGTACGGTTCATAACCTCTTTCCAGGTATCTCTCATGCCTCTGATTTCATCTAATGCCTGATTAAGTATCTCTGGATCTTTCTTAACATTAGCATTAACTAAAAGGGAGTATATATAATCATATATCTTCTCAAAGTCCTCTGCAACAGCATACTTATGATTTAGAGTAACCTTAAACTCTGTAATTATATCTTCAGCCTTCTTAATATTAGTATGAGCTTTCTGTAAATCACCCTTTTCTATAGCTATCAGGGCTATATTACAGAACTTAATCGCTCCCTCATAGAGCATAAGTGTAAGCTCTGCAGGGCTCGCCGTAAGAATCTTATTCCTGTTATATTCCTGTGCTATATTCTGATTAAATGCCATGTTTTCCTCATTTCCCATAAGCTTCCATGCTTATGCGGTTGTTAATATGTACTATTATCCAAAAGTCCAGATAATGATGATGACTGCGCATTCATCTTTGCCAATGCTGATTCCATTGCTGAGAACTTACTATAATAGTAATCTTCCCATGTAGTAACCTTGTCTTCCGCCTCAGATATCTTAGTATTATACTCTGAATACTGTGTATTCATCTGCTTATCATTATATATAGTATAAGCACTGCTTGTTGATGATGCTGCCATCTTCTTTCCAAGGTCAGTGTACAATTGTGTAGATAACTGTGAAAAGAAAGATATAACCGTATCCGGGTCACTTGCTATCATTTCTCTCAGTTTATCTGTATTAGCAGATGTTTTGGTATCATCTTTGTCTCCATCTATATGATATACACCTGTTTCATTCTCTGGAGAATTAAAATATCCAAGTGTAGCTATTCCAAAACTAGAAAGTGAATATGACTTATCTCCCACCTTGAATGATCTTGCCATATCATTCTTCATAGTATCAAGAACGCTTCCAAGTGTTGAATCTTTTCTAAGAAGTGAATCCTTAATCTTTTCTTCCCACTTCTTAACCTCATCATCAGACATTGCGTCTTTCTCATCACTTGTAAGAGGCTCGTAGCCCTTAGAACTTGCTGCGTTGTAGGCAACATCTACAGATTTGACAAGGTCATTATAATCCTTAAGAAAGCCTTTAATCATATCATATATACCATCTACATCTGTGTTGGTTGTGATAGTTACTTCATCATTACCAGTAACTTCCATTGCCTCGATTGTAAGACCATTGATTGAGTAATTATTAGAGTTGTTAGTAAATGTTGCCCCATTAAGCTCAATCTCTGAATCCTGTCCTGTTATTCTGACAGCACCTGAAGATGACGCACTACCAGCAACATTTGATGCCATTGCAATCTTAGAGTCAAGCAGTGCCTTAGCTTTAGCCTGTCTGTCAGCATTAGTATCGCTTACTTCCTGTAATACATTGGCATTAGAAGCATCTGCCACAGCTTTTCCATCATCGCCGATTGTCACATAATCCTTAGTATCCTGTATAACCTTGGAATTATCATCATACACCTTAATCAGTGATTCATTAGACGCTTTTTTCTTTACCGCAGCCTCATATTCATCCTTAACACCATCTTTTTCCATAGCCTCTGTGTCATATTCGTATACAACATTGCCATTAGAATCTTTAACTGTATTGCCCTCTGAATCCACCTTTTCCTTCTTATACTTATCATAAGCATTAAGCAGATCTGGTGTCTCTGTCTTAAGCTTTGCCACATATTCATCTAATGTAAATGAATGATTCCAAGTATCATCTGCTGCCAGTGCATCCAGCTTATTCTTGGCAGTATTGTACTTATCAGCATAACTCTTGGCAGTATCCTCAGCTGTAATCTTAGTATACATGCTCTCTACTTCTGCATTATACTCGTCACTGCCCTCTGTTAAAGCTGCAAGCCTCTTATATTCTGCTGAATCAGTATCATTAACCGTATATATTCCAAGCTTCTGTAATGCATTAAGTCCATTAGAGTCATTAGCCACAAGCGAGAAATCGTTATCCTTGCCAGATTCCTTAGAACTTATGAAGAATCTTGCATTATTCTCATCAAAACTTGCATTAACGCCAGCTTCCTTTAACTTAGATACGAACTGGTTAACATTCATATCTGATGTTATATCAATACTCTTGGTTCCAGAAGCAGTCTTAAAACTTATAGAACCATCTGTTGTTCCAACTATGTCTGATATCTTAGTATCACCTGTAACCTTACTTCCATCAGCAGCTTTAATCTGTCCACCTGTAAGATATCCTGTTGACGCCAGCTGCTTAACCTTAAGTCTCTGTGTTCCGCTTACGGCAGATGAACTTGCAGAAACCTTAGCATACTTATCATTAGACACACTTGATGTCTTAAGATTATAACTTGTAGAAAATCTTGCACTTGAAAGCTTTCCGCTATAGAACCCATAAATACTTGTATTCATGGTCTTCCACTTTTCCTGCTTCCATGAAAGCTTGGTCTGTGCTTTAACAAGATTGTCTTTCTTTAACTTATATGATGATACGAGCGCTGAAACAAGTGATTCTGTATCCATACCCGATACCATACCAGATAATCTTATTGCCATAGCTTATCTCCTCTCATCTACTATGATACCTGCAAGCTCCCATGCCTTAGCAAGCATCTCAAGAGCTTTCTCTGAAGGTATCTCTTTAATAACTTCGTCTGTATCTTTATCTTTAATCTTAATTGTGATTCTGTTAGTTGGTTCGTTGTAGCCGAATTCTGCAATCGTATTGTTGTTAAGGACTTTCCTTATATCCTTAACATCAGCCATAGATTCAGCCTGCTTCTTTGCCTTGTCATTGTCTTTAGCGCTGCTGCCATTCTTCTCACTGTCTGCTGCCTGTCCTACAGAAACTGCCACATTAGATGCTGCTGACTTTGCTGAATCAACAATAACCTCATTGCTCTTATCTGTAGCTGATGTAACACTGCTTACCTGTGATACCGGCTTAGCAGCCTGTAAATTCTGGCTCTGGTAGCTTGACGCTGCCGCTACTCCATTAACTTCCATTCCCATGATACAATTCCACCTCCGTGTGAAAACAAAACTTTATCCTGTAGTTACATTCATGTTGTACTGCATATATCGGAAAATGTTAAGTAAAATTTAACCCTTTGGAAACAAATAAAACAAATCATTTCTTAAATAACTGGTTAAGAGACTTCACATCAACCGAACTTGCTGCTTCCTTATTAGAATCAAGTATCTGTGCATACACTTCCTTACGATATATAGGTACTGACTTCGGAGCTGATATGCCAAGCTTTACCTGATCGCCCTTAATTTCGATTATTGTAATCTCAATATCATCATTAATAATGATTGCTTCGTCTTTCTTTCTTGATAATGCGAGCATATTAGTTCTCCTCCTTCTTTAGAATATCGTATATAGGATATCTTACCTGATATTCAGAATTATCTGCTATAAGCTGTATTCCTTTCATTGTATCAAAATCAACAATGATAGGAGCTTTAAGATTAATTGTCATCTTAGTAATATCCTGTGGTACCGTAAGCGCACAGTACACTCTGATATTATCATCCTGTATATCATCTCCGAGAGATTTAAGAAGCTCATCCTCAACAACAGGATCATATGTCTCATACACGAATTCCGGCTTCATGACAGGAAGTGCAAGTGTTGGCTCATCAATCGCCTGAAGCCATATAATTGATATATTCTCCTCT
>SCPP01000233.1_pt1 | contig 58328 bp, 98 predicted proteins | sample 6106811 | NCBI WGS metagenome assembly SCPP01 (sample SAMN10720449, study PRJNA508395) | human gut metagenome | isolation source: Participant 2 stool, 15 month | host: Homo sapiens | collected 2018
GGGCGCATCGGCGCGGCGATGGCCCGTATCTGCTGCGGTTTCGGCATGACGGTGCTGGCCTGCGACCAATACCGCAACCCTGCGCTGGACGGCCTTGTGCGGTATGTGGGGCTGGAGGAGCTGCTGCGCACCGCAGATCTGGTCAGCCTGCATTGTCCGCTGACGGCGGAAACCTACCACATGATCGCAGATACAATCAAAATGATGCGTGGCAGTGCAATTTTGGTCAACACGAGCAGGGCGGACTGATCGACACCGACGCGCTGATCGACGCTGCCGTCTCCGCAAGTTTGCGGGCGTCGGGCTGGACGTCTATGAGGACGAGGACGAACAGGTGTTTGAGGATTTTTCCGACGATGTATTGCAGAACGAGGTCGTACCGGTTTTGCTGAGCTTCCCGAATGTGGTGGTGACGAGCCATCAGGCGTTTTTACCCGGACCGCGTTACAGAGCATTGCCATTACGACGATGGAGAATGCGCGGGCGTTTGCGCGAGGGGAAAAGCTGGTGAATGAGGTGAAGGGGTAAGCAGGGCAGAAGGGCGAAGTAGCAAGGCTGCGCGGGCCGGGCCGGCTACCGTGCGGCGCTGATTCCCCAAAACAAAAGCCACTGCTTGCGCAGCGGCTTTTTTTTTATACAGCAACTAGAGGATGGCAGGAATCAGCGGTTCTTCTCTTCGTCCAGACGATCCAGCAGATCCCAGACGCCGAGCATGTACTGCACCGAGGGCGCGGTCGTACTGCCGTAGCCGGGGCGGCTTTGCGGGGCCTTCCTCCACAGCTGACGGCCATGGTCGGGGCGGATGCAGCCGTCAAAGCCGCAGTCGTGGTAGGCGCGCGGATCTCGATGATGCCGGTCTCGCCGCAGCAGTCGCGGTGGGCGGCCTCGGAAGTCACCGTTCTCGAAGTGATGGATGTTGCGCACATGGGCGAACGGGATGCGGTCGCAGTGCTTGCGCACAATGGCGGCCACATTGTTGTTGGGTTGGGTGGAGCACGGTCAGGCAGTTGGGGTCATCGACCATCGTCAGGAAGCGGTCGATGCTCGGCGTCAACCAGCAGACGGGGCAGGCCGAAGATGTCCCATGGGGGATCGTCCTGATGGATGGCCATCTTGATGTCGCACTCGCGGCAGGTGGGCATGATGGCCTCAAGGAAGTACTTGAGGTTATCCCACAGCTTCTCCTTGGTGACGGGGCGTAGGCCTTGAACAGCTCGTCCAGCTTGCCATGCGCTCCGGCTCCCAGCCGAAGGTCATGTTGTACTTCTCGGTAAATTCGAGAATGTAGTTTGCCATGCCCTTGTAGTCGTCCTTGATCAGGTCCTTCTGATAGAACAGGGCGGTGGAGCCATCGCCGACCGGGTGGAACAGGTCGGTGCGGGTCCAGTCAAAGATGGGCATGAAGTTGTAGCAGATGGTCTTGACGCCGACTTGGACGGTTGCGGATGCACGGCTTGTAGGTCTCGATGCACTTATCGCGGGTGGGCAGACCGATCTTGATGTCATCGTGGACATTGACGGACTCAACTACGGTGGCGCTGAAGCCGGCCGCGTGGATCTGGTCTACGACCTCCTTGATCTCGGACTCCTCCCAGATCTCGCCGGGCATTTTGCTGTGCAGCGCCAGACGATCTCCTCGACACCGGGGATCTGCTTAATGTCGCCGAGGGTGATGGGGTCATTGCCCTCACCATACCAGCGCCAACCCATTTTCATAGACATGTGGTGCTCCTTTTGTTTGTATAGTCGTTTGCGTAGGGGCGGGCATGCCTCGCCCTCAAGTTCCGGTTGCAAACCCGTGAGCGGGTTATAGATTTTTGCGGCGGGCCGGACATGTCCGGCCTACAGCTGCAAAGGCTTCCCCCGGAAGCTGTCATCGAAGATGACTGATGAGGGAACCTGGCCATTGCTGCTCGTTGACGGGGCAACTACGCAAACTTACCCCTCATCCGGCCCTGCGGGCACCTTCCCCAAGGCTTAGGGAAGTTGCAATCAGCCGTTCACGGCCTCGTGCAGGGTCTTGCGGACGGCGCCGGGGCCGGCAATCTCGGCCTTGAAGTAGGCCTTGATCTTGTCAGCCAGCACGGTCTTGGTCAGATCGGTGCCGAAGATGGAGGCGTTAGACAGGATGCCGTCCAGCTGGTCGGTGACGGTCTCGGGCTTGCCGAACTCGATCTTAAGCGAGCTTGGCCTGCAGGTCGTCCTTTAGCGGGTCAGCGGAAACCTCAAAGGCGTTGCCGTTGTCGTCGATGGCCAGCAGGTAGCGCAGCCAGCCGGCGATGGCCAGAGGAATGGAAACGAGGCTGTTCAGGTCGCGGCCCTCGGCGATGTAGCTCTTGATGGTCTCGCCGAAGCGGATGCCTACCTTCTGGGAGGTATCGGTTGCGATGCGCTGCGGCATGTCGGGCATGAAGGGGTTGGGCAGGCGCTGCTCGATGACCTCGTCAATGAAGGCCTTGGGGGCCAGGATCTTCGGGTCAACGACGACGGGCAGGCCCTCGACATAGCCCAGGCGCTTGATCAGGGCGACGATGTCCTCGTCCTTCATCTCGGCGCAGATCAGGTCATAGCCCAGCATGCAGCCGTAAACGCTCATGGCGATGTGCAGCGGGTTCAGGCAGGTGGTGACCTTCATGCGCTCGGTCTTGTTGACGGTCTCGCGGTCGGTCATGTAGCACGCCGGCCTTCTCCAGTGCGGGGCGGCCGTTGGGGAACTTGTCCTCAACAACGAGGTACTGCGGGCGCTCGGCGTTGACGAACGCGGCAATGAAGGTGTTCTTGAGGTGACGATGGGGTCATGCCCTCGATGCCGTCCTTCCAGGGACTCCTCGACGATCTTGTGGGGGCGCGGGGTGATCTTGTCGATCATGGACCAAGGGAAGGTGATCTTGCTCTCGTCAGACAGGTAGTCGATGAAGTCTTGGCCGACATAGCCCTTTTCGAGCCAAGCCTTGGCAACGGTCATGACGCTGGCCTGCAGCTTCTCGCCGTTGTGAGAGCAGTTGTCCATGCTGACCACGGCCAGCGGGCGGCACCGTTCTGGAAACGCTCCAGCAGCAGGGCGGCGACCATGCTCATGGCGTGGCGTGCGTGGGCAGGGCCCTCGTCGATGTCAGCCTGGACGACCGGCATCAGGGAACCATCGGGACGGTACAGGGCGTAGCCCTTCTCGGTGATGGTGAAGGAGATCATCTGCAGGCCGGGATCGGTGAAGATCTGCTTGAAGCGAGCCATCATCTCGGCGTCGGCAGAGTTGGCGCGCAGGCCCTCGGCCACAGAGCCAATGATCTCGCGGCTGGTGGTGCCGTCCGGGTTCAGGGTGACATTCATCGTCAGGTTGTCGTAGAGTGTAGATCTTGTCGATGATATCGTAGTCGAAAGTGTCAGCTGCGATGATGCCGCGGTCGGCGGCACCCTCGTTCAGCAGGCGCTGCTGCAAAGCAGCGATAAAGCCGCGGAAGATGTTGCCGGCACCGAAGTGGACCCAGATGGGGTGCTCCTTGGTGGCAGCGGTCATGGCGGCGTGGTCAAAGGCGGGCAGCTTGACGCCCAGCTTTTCCCACTCAGCCTTCTGGTTTACGATGGAAGACGCATTCATCTGCATAATGATTTGCTCCTTTGTTGCTTATGGGGGTGGGCAGCGCAGAACTGCCCGCGATATCAACAGTATACCACGCAATTTTTTGCAAGAAAATAACCGTAGTTGCTTGAAAAAATTGTAAAATTGCGGTAAACTAAACCTAGCATCGAAAAAGGCTTCTCCCATGGGGGAGAAGCTGCCGCAGCAGGCGGCTGATGAGGGGAGAACTTGCCGCAAAAGCCCTTTTACGGGGCGGCAGCGGCACAGCCTCCCCTCATCCCAGCCACCTTCCCCGATAGGAAGGCTTTTGAGGAGTTCCCTATGTCAAACTTACAACCCCTACACCAAACGCCAGACGATGATCGCGCCCGACTATGAGGTCTACCGCTACCGGTCTACCTACATGAACGAGGTCGAGCTGCACCACCATGACTTCTATGAGGTCTACCTGCCATGCTGCGCGGCCGGGTGGAATACATCGTGGAGAACCAGCTTTTACCGTGTGCGCCCCGGCGACTGGATGCTGTGCAGCCCGCTGGAGCTGCACCAGGCCCGCATTGGCCACCGATGCCGACGCCTACGAGCGCATCGTGCTGTGGATCGCGCGGCCGTTTTGAGAACCTGTCCACTCCCGCACACCAGCCTGACCCGCTGCTTTGACACCTCGATCCCCAGCCACACGAACCTGCTGCGGCTGCCCGGCCACCGGCGCACCGCTGCGCACCACGGTGGACAAGCTGTGCGCCTTAAAGGCAAGCAAGCGACTACGGCAGTGACCTTCTTGGCCCAGAGTGCGCTGGTGGAGCTGATGGTGGGTCTGAACCGTGCCGCTGCCGAGCGCGGCGATGCCCGCCCCACCGGCACCAGTGACCAGGTCGTGGACGCGGTGCTGCACTACATCAACGAGCATTACAGCGAGGCCTTGACGCTGGATCAGCTGTCGGAAAAGTTTTTCATCAGCAAATACCACCTGCTGCGCAAGTTTGATGCCCAGGTGGGTACGACGGTACACCGCTATATTTTGCAAAAGCGGCTATTAAACGCGAAGCAGCTTTTAGCCGGCTGGCGTGCCGCCGAATGAGGTCTGCCAGTACTGCTGCTTTGGCGATTACGCGAACTTCTACCGCGCGTTCCGGGCCGAGTACAACCAGACACCGCGGCAGTATATCCAGAGTGCCAGGGGAAGTGATCGGCTGAAGGGGTAACGGCAGTCCCCTGGTGGTTCTTTGGCAGCAAAAGAAAGAACCAAAGAAAACTGCCGCTGTTTCGACGCAGCGGACCCGCGACCTAGGGGCTGCACGCCCCTAGGAACCCTGAAAAGTCGGAGCTTCGGCGGCTAAACGGACGCAGTATTACTGTCCGTTCTTAACGCCGCCGAACCTTCCTCCACTTTTGAGTCGGGTGTTCCCCGACCCCGCAGTTGTAAACTTCCGCCTATTTGTAGGGGCCGCATATATGCGGCCCGCCAACCTGCCGCTACATCCCGTTTCCCCATCGCCGCCGGCCGGGCATGCCCGGCCCGCAACCTACCGCCATCTCCCACAAACAACCGCCCTCCGAATCCTTCGGAGGGGCGGTTCACTAACCTTTATATATACCCTAAATGGTGATGCAAATTACTCTACGTCCTGCAGCGCGGCGTAATCCTGCTCGCCGGTGCGGACCTTGACGACCTTTGCCACATTGTAGACAAAGATCTTGCCGTCGCCGATGTGGCCGGTGTACAGAGCTTTGGTGGCGGTGTCGATGATCTTCGACCGGGATCTTGCTCACAACGACCTCGACCTTGACCTTCGGCAGCAGCGTGGCGTCCACCTCGGCACCGCGGTACTTTTCACCGCTGCCCTTCTGCAGGCCGCAGCCCATGACCTGAGTCACGGTCATGCCGGTGACGCCGATGTCGTTCAGCGCCTTCTTCAGCGCCTCAAACTTGGCAAGCTGCACGATGATGGAAACCTTGTGCATACCGGAATCCAGCCCGGCGGGCAGCGGGGCTTCCTGCGTGACCTTGACGGCCGCCGCGATCTTCTCGGGGCTGGCCTTGGTGATGTCGTCCTCGCCCAGGTCGGTGTTCTCGTTCACGTCCAGCTCGGCGTAGGTCGGGTCGCTGATGGCAAAGCCTGCGTAGGCGCTGGTCAGGCCGTGCTCATGGATGTCGAGGCCGTCCAGCCCTCCTTCTCGGAGACGCGCAGCCCGATCGTCTTTGATGATCGAGAAGATGATGAACATCGTGATCAGCACCCAGGCCGCCACGCTGACAACACCCAGCAGCTGGATGCCCAGCTTGGCAAAGCCGCCGCCGTAGAACAGGCCGCCCTCGGTGGCAAACAGGCCGACCGCCAGCGTGCCCCAGCAGCCGTTTACGCAGTGGACGGAGACCGCACCTACCGGGTCATCGATCTTGGCGATCTTGTCGAAGAACTCGACCGAGAAGATGCAGAGCACACCGGCCACAATGCCGATGACGGCCGCGCCGAAGGGATCGACCACATCGCACCCGGCGGTGATGGCGACCAGACCGGCTAACGCACCGTTGAAGGTCAGGGATACATCGGGTTTGCCGTACCGCACCCAGGAAACGATCAGCGCCGCAACGGTAGCCAGCGCGGCGGCCAGGTTGGTGTTGAAGCAGATAAGACCGGCGGAAATCATCGTGTCATCGCCGGTCATGCTGACGGTGGAGCCGCCGTTGAAGCCGAACCAGCAGAACCACAGGATGAAAACGCCCAGCGCCATGGCAGTCAGGTTGTGGCCGGGGATGGCGCGCGGGTGCCCGCCTTGTTGTACTTGCCAATGCGGGGGCCGAGCATCCAGGCACCCAGGCAGGCCGTGACGCCGCCGACAAAGTGGACCGCCGTGGAACCTGCGAAATCATGGAAGCCAAGCTCTGCGAGCCAGCCGCCGCCCCAGATCCAGTGACCGGAGATCGGATAGACGATCAGGCTGATGGCGGCGGAGTAGCAGCAGTAGGCGCTGAACTTCGTGCGCTCGGCCATCGAGCCGGAAACGATGGTGGCGGCGGTGGCGCAGAACACGGTCTGGAACACCGCGTAGACCCAGACCGGCAGTGTGCCGAAATCGTAGCTGCCGCGGATGAACGGGTCAAACCCGCCGATGAGTGCGCCGGAACCGGCGAACATGATGCCGAAGCCGAGGATCCAGTAACAGGGTGTACCGATGCAAGAAATCCATCATGTTTTTCATAAGGATATTGCCGGTGTTTTTGCGCGGGTCAGGCCTGCTTCGCATAGTGCAAAGCCCGCCTGCATAAAGAACACCAGGAACGCCGCAACAAGTGTCCAGGTAACGTCTGCTGAGTTGTACATAGAACAGAACCCTCTCTTACTTTTCAAAACAGAAGGCGCCGGACAGAATCACACTGTCCGGCGCCTTTGCCGTTCTTTCGTTGCGTTTATGCTATCACAGAGTTGCGGCCTAGTCAAGAGGGCAGGGACATGTTTTGTTCATCTTTGTGGAAAATGCCGTACAACCAGCCGAAAATGCCGCTGAAAATTGTGCGTCCTGTAGGCCGGGCATGCCCGGCCCGCGGTTTACCGGCATATCCCATTTCCCCATCGCCGCCCTGTAGGGGCCGGGCATGCCCGGCCCGCAGCTTACCGCAATATCCCTTTACGGTTCAATTCGTAGGGGAGAAATTCATCCCTCCCGGGCACCTTCCGCCGCCGCAAACGGCCACGGCGGCCAGAGGGCTGGCCGCCCTACCCCCACTTAAAACCCGTGCGTAGGGCGGGGTGCCCTCACCCCGCCGAAATCTGCCGCCCCTACATGCACCATCTGTACATTTCCCTAAATTTATTCATTTTTGTAAAAATCTACCCAAAAATTTCTTTGTGCTATAATATCATCAAATAGCCCTTTTTCCGGCCGTTTACCAATTAAAGGAGGATCATCCATGCCCAACCTAGCTCTGCTTGCCCTTGAAGCCAGCGACGGCACCGTTGTTCTGACCAGCATTACGCTGGTTTTCGCGATGCTGGTGGCCCTGTGCCTTATCATCACGCTGGAAGGCAAGATCTTCGACAACATCAACAATAAGAAGAACGGCAAGCCTGCCGCGCCGAAGGCCCTGCGGCCAAGGCTGCTCCTGCCCCGCTGCCAAGCCCCCGCTGCCCCTGCAGCCAAGGCTGACAACGGCTCCATCCCGGCGAGATCATCGCCGCCATCTCCGCTGCCGTGGCCACTGTGTGCGGCGGCAATGCCGTGATCCGCGGCATCAAGCGCGTTTCCAAGCCCGCTGCCGGCTCCCGCCGCGGCGCATGGGGTGACGCAGGCGTGCGCGAGCATACCGCGCCCTTTATGTAAGGAGGTATGGAAATGGGTGCTATTTTTACCAATATTGCAGAGATTTTGCAAAGTCCGGCTGGGCGCAGATCTTCTTCACCGAGGGCGGCTGGAAGTACGCCGTCATGCTGGCAGTGGCCTGCGTGCTGCTGTATCTGGCCATCGTCAAGCAGTTTGAGCCTGCTGCTGGTGCCCATCGGCTTCGGCATGCTGATGACCAACCTGCCGCTGGACGGCATCTTCCATATGGACATCTTCATCAACTCCACCAACCACATCGACTGGGAGCTGCTCGGTTCCTCCGGCGGTATGGTCGACTATATCTACTTAGGCGTCAAGCTGGGCATTTACCCGCCGTTGATCTTCCTCGGCATCGGCACCATGACCGATTTCGAGCCGCTGATCGCCCGCCCGTCCAGCCTGCTGCTGGGCGCCAGCTGGGCATCTTCTTCACCTTTGTTGGCGCCAAAATTCTGGGCTTCACCAATAAGGAAGCCGCTTCTATCGGCATCATCGGCGGCGCGGACGGCCCCACCGCCATCTATGTCACCACCAAGCTGGCCCCGCATCTGCTCGGCTCCATCGCGGTCGCCGCGTACTGCTACATGGCGCTGGTGCCGGTTATCCAGCCACCTATCATGAAGGTCCTGACCACTGAAAGAACGTCAGATCGTCATGACTGCCCCGCCGCGTCTCCAAGACCGAGAAAATCCTGTTCCCCATCATCGTCACCATCATCGTTGCTCTGACCCTGCCTGACGCCGCCATTCTGGTCGGCTGCCTGATGATGGGCAACCTGATGAAGGAGTCCGGCGTTGTCGAGCGTATCACCAAGACCGCCGGCAATGAGTTGATGAACATCATCACGATCTTCCTCGGCTTCTCCGTCGGCTGCACCACCAGCGCCGCCACCTTCCTGAACATCCAGACCGTTGAGATCATCGTTCTGGGCATCGTCGCCTTCGGTGTCGGCACCGCAGGCGGTGTTATCCTGGGCAAGGTCATGTGCGCTGTCACCCACGGCAAGATCAACCCGCTGATCGGCTCCGCCGGTGTTTCCGCCGTTCCCATGGCCGCCCGTGTTTCCCAGAAGGTCGGCCAGGGTACAACCCCGCAACTACCTGCTCATGCACGCCATGGGCTAACGTTGCCGGTGTTATCGGCTCCGCCGTTGCCGCTGGTATCCTGATCAATATGTTCGGCTGATACTGACATAAAAGTAAGCACCCGCATGGTTCGCGCCATGCGGGTGCTTTCTCTGGCTTCTCCCTCGGGGCTTCGCCCGCGCAGCAACCGCCCACAGGGAGGTGGCCGAGCGTCAGCGATGGCCGGAGGGCTTTGCCGCGTTCACTCCACCTCAAACCTCTCCCCGTCGATCTCGACCCATGCCACGGCCTCCGGGTCGAGGATGTCGTAGCTGTCTATCCGCAGGGTGGTCGGGGAGTAGACGCCCTGGTAAAACTCGCCGCCCCAGCCGTAAGTGACCTCGGTGCCGTCGGCGCGGTAGAGCTTTACGCGGCCCTGCACGTTGTAGCGGCTCAAATTCCGGGCTCGCTTTCGTAATCACTGCCCACAACACTCACGGCCAGCGGCTCAATGCGAACCTCGGTGATGTGGAACGTCCGTCCGGGAACGCCGCCCGTTCCTCGTCGGTCAGGTCGTAGTGGTACCACGGGCCGCCCTTCAGCTCGATGCTCGTGTCCACCGGCACCGTGACCGGCGTGGCCGCGTCGGGCAGCGTCACCTGAATGTGCGCCTTGGCGTCGTAGTCGTTCAGATCGCCAATCCACAAGGTGCGCGTCTTGGCCGGGCCGCTGTGCAGCGGAATGTCCACAAAACAGGAGAGTGTCTCGCTCTCGCTGACTGCGCCGCGAGTCTCCCACGGGCCGACGGCGTAGCCGTTGCAAAGCCGGTGCCAAAATTCGTCGCGGTGTACAGCCACTTGTTGGCGGCGCTTTCCTCTGTCGGGATAAAATTGAAGTTGCCGGTGCTCCACATCAGGTCGCGAGGGTCAAGCCCTTGGGCGTTGTCCACATCGTACAGCACCCGCAGCGTGTTCTTGCCGCGCAGCAGCGCCCGCACGCGGACCGTGTGGCCGGAAAGTTCAAAAGTGATTGGTTCGTCCAGCACCTCGCCGTACTTCTGCACCAGCGCGTTCGTCTCGTTGGCGGCGCTCATGGGTGGAAAAGACCCAGCACTACGGCCCCTGCGGCCACAAGGCACAGCGCTGCGGCGGCGGCCATCACCCGCCAGCCGCGCAAAGTATGCAGCCTTGGGCGGCGCGCCAGCACTTTTTGGCGCAGTGCTGCGGTTTCCTCCGCCGTCAGGGCGTCTGCCAGCGGCGGGTGGTCGTTCATCCAGCGTTCTAGTTCGGTCATAGGTTAGCCCTCCTTCAATAGCTTTTGCAGTGCCAGCCGTGCGCGGTGCAGCCGGTGCGCACCGTGGCGGCAGGCATGTTGAAATGTACGCCCAGCTGGGCCGCGGTCTCGCCATACACGTACCTGCGCAGAAACAGCTCTCCGTCCGGCGGCGGCAGCGCCATGATCTGGGCCATCAGCTCGCGGCTTTCGAGATGGCTTTCCAGCGCCACAGCCAGCTCGGTGTCATCGCGGTCGTCCAGCGGCAGCATCTCGCCCCGGCGCAGCAGGGCGCGGTAGCGGTCAATGGCGCATTGCCGCGCCGTCAAAACGACCAGCCGCCGCCGATGGGTCTCGTCTGCGGGCAGGTGTGCCCCGCGCCAGAGCTTGTAAAATGTGTCGGCCTCGGCCTCCTCGGCGTCCTGCGGGTGGCCGGGCAAAATGGCCCGGCAGACCGCCCGCACGGCACCGCTGTAGTCCCGCAGCAGGGTGTCCAACTCGTGCTCTGTCATGGGCGTCGCCCTTTCATCAAGATTATACGACAAAACGGGCGGGGTGTTTCAACTTTTTGGCTTCTCCCTCGGAGAAGCTGCCGCCCGCAGGCGGCTGATGAGGGCAAAGTTTCCGTCGCATCCCACAAACGGGAGACCACCGCAAACCTGCCCCTCATCCGCCCTCGGTCGGGGCCTCGGGCACCTTCAGTCTCCGCGCTAAAAGCCGCCTCTCCGGCGGTTGCGCTCCGACACGCGCCTGCGGGCGCAGCCCCACGGGGAAGGCTTCCGCACCGCCCCTTTACCACCCGCCCGATTTGTGCTATAATACGCTTGATAATGGGGAAGTATTGGAAAGAGGTGCATCTATGCTGAAAGTTACCCTGCTGGGCACCGGCGGCACGCAGCCATTGCCGGACCGCGCACTGGCCGCTGCCGCGGTCACGGTGGGCGGGCGCAGCGTGCTGCTGGACTGCGGCGAGGGCACGCAGGTCGGCCTGCGGCGGTACGGCGTCAGCGCGTATCGGCTTTCGGCGGTGCTGCTCACCCACTACCACGGCGACCACATTCTGGGGCTGCCCGGGCTTTGCAAACGCTGGGCAGTCTGAACCGCACCGAGCCGCTGACCATCTACGGCCCCCGGGGCATCGAGGCTGTGGCGCAGGCCATCATGGCGCTGGCCGGGCCGCAGGCCTACCCGGTGCGCTGGCAGGTCGCAGACGGACTATTCCACATAGATACGCTGAAAATCACGCCGTTCCCGCTGACCCACCGCGTGCCCTGCTGCGGCTATCTGCTTGCGCTGCCCCGCGCCGGGCGGTTCGACCCCGCAGCGCGGGCTGCGGGCATCCCGATGCCCTACTGGAAAACGCTGCAAAGGGGCGAACCCGTCAGCGGTTACACGCCTGAGCAGGTGCTGGGTGCGCGCCGCGGGCTGAAAGTGGTCTACGCCACCGACAGCCGCCCTGCGCGCCGCGCTGGAGGCCGCCGCCCGGGACGCCGACCTGCTCTGCATGGACGCGACCTACGCCGACGATGCCGACCTCGACAAGGCGAAGCTTTACGGTCACGCTACCTGCCGCGAGACCGGCGCACTGGCCGCCGCGGCCAACGTGCGCCGCCTCTGGCTGACCCACTACAGCGCCGCCGTGACCGACCCGCGCCGGGCCTGGCCGCCGCGCGCACCGCGTACCCGCCGCCGTGGCCGGGTACGACGGCCTGACGGAAGAACTGGAATTTGACAGAGAGCCATGACCGAGAAACGAAAAATCTGCTGTTTATCGCTATAATTCTGGCGCTGGCCGCGGTGCTGTGGCTGGCCGCCCACCACGGCGGCACGGGCCGCACGGCCGTGCTGCGCTATGGAGACCCGCAGGTCGAACAGCGCATAGATTTACGGAAGAACGCCGATTATGACATTGACACCGGCCTGTACACCATTCACCTGCACGTGGAAAACGGCGGCATCGCCTTTGTGAACAGCCCTGCCCCGACCACACTTGCGAGGGCTTCGGCACCTGAAAACGAGGGCGACTGGGCCGCGTGCATGCCGGCGAAGGCAAGTATAACGGTGGAATAGAACAAACGCGCTGCCGGGCAAATAATAAATAAAAAATAAATAATAAATGTTGTGGAACGCGGCGCTGCGCACCGCTCAAAAATCCTCTACAAAATTTTGTTTTCGACCAGAGGGAGAAAACTCCAAATTTATTATTTATTATTTATTCTTTCTTATTTATAAAAGGAGTTCCCATGAATCCAACATTCAAGCAAGTGACCAAGACCCGCTATGTGGAGCTGGTGGCCGAGCTGGCGCAGGAGATTTTCGTCCAGCACTATACCAAGCTGACGCCGAAGGTCGCCGCCGCACTGGCCGATAAATACCAGAGCGACATCCTGACCGATGACGGATCCACAGCGGTGTCATCAACTATTTTCTGATCTACCTCGGCACCGAGCCGGTGGGCTATTTCGCGCTAGACCTCGGCCCGCGGGCGCCATGTGCCTGAGCCGCCTGTTCTTGAAGGAAAAGGCGCGCGGCCAGGGCATTGGCCGCAGCATCGTGGCTTATGGCCAAAAGCTGGCCGAGGGCGACGGCCGCAGCCGCCTGTATATGAAAGTCTGGGCCCGCGACCTGAAGGCCGAGGGCTTTGCAAAAAGTGCCGCTTCCGCAAGGCCGAAACCGCCCCATGGAGGTTTTGCCCGGAACCACGCTGGATATCACCACCTGGGAAAAGCTGTGGCGGTAAAGCTGTAGGGGCCGATGCCTGCATCGGCCCGCGGGCGTCGAGGACGCCGCCCTACAGCGCGGTAAAAGCAAAATTTGGAGATATATCATGAAATTCCTACACTTGGCTGACCTGCACCTTGGCAAGCGGGTCAACGGGTTTGATATGATGGAGGATCAGCGGTTCATTTTGGACCAGATTCTGACCCTCTGCGAAAACACGGCGTCGAGGCTGTGGTCCTGGCGGGCGACATCTACGACACGCCGGTGCCGCCCGCCGCCGCCTGCACGCTGCTGGACTGGTTCTTGACCCAGCTCGCCACCCGCAAAATTCCGGTGCTGGCGGTCTCCGGCAACCACGACAGCGCCGAGCGCCTTGACTTCGCCAGCGGCCTGCTGGCCGAACAAAACGTACACATTGCCGGGCGTTTCACCGGCTGCCCCAAGCAGGTCGTACTCAATGACCGCCACGGCCCCATCGAGTTCACGCTGCTGCCCTTTGTGCGGGCCGCCACGGTGCGCCACTACCTGCCCGATGCCGATATCACCGACTACGACTCTGCCGTCGGCGCAGCGCTGGCCGTCTGTGAGCCCGCCGCCCGCGCCGGTGCTCGTCGCCCACCAGATGGTGGTCTCCGGCGTCTGCCCGCCGCAGCTCTCCGGCAGCGAGACCGCGCCCTGACCGTCGGAACGGTGGATTCCATCGATGCAGCGCGGTTTGCGGGCTTCTGCTATGCGGCGCTCGGCCACATCCACCGCGCCCAGCGCGTCGGCATCGATGCCGTGCGGTACGCGGGCTCGCCGCTGTGCTACCACCTGGACGAGTGCGGGATGCAGAAATCCGTCACCCTCGTGCGGGTCGGCAAGCGCGGCGTAGAAAAATCGAGCCGCTGCCCCTGACGCCCGCCGCGCCATGCGCCACCTGACCGGCCCGCTGGCAAAGCTGAGCACCCGGCCCACCGACACCGAGGATTACATCTGGGCGACCCTGACCGACCCGACGCCGCTGCCCGACGCCATGGCGCAGCTGCGTGCCGCCTATCCCAACGCTATGCGGCTCGACTACCTGCCCAAAGGTGAGGTCGCGCACCCGCTGGACATGACCCAGGCCGTGCGCGGCAAGCCCTTTGTCGAGCTGTTCCAGGACTTTTCACCAAGATGAACGGACGCCCCTGACGGTGGAGGAGACCGTGGCTGTGAAAAGATTGCGCGAGGAGGCGTCAAATCGAATGAAACCCCAAAGTTGATCTTGACCGCCTTCGGCCCCTACGCGGGCCGCACCGAACTGGATTTCTCGGCGTTCGGCGGCAGCGGACTGTTTCTGATCGGCGGCGACACCGGCGCGGGCAAGACCGCCCTGTTCGACGCCATTACGTTTGCCCTGTACGGCGAAACATCGGGCGAAAACAGAAAACAACGATGCTGCGCAGTGATTTTGCCGCCCCCGACGCTGAGACGAGCGTCGAGCTGGCCTTTACCCACCGCGGGCGCAGCTACACGGTGCGTCGCTGGCCCGACCAGCAGCGCACAGCCAAGCGCGGCAGCGGCATGGTCAAGGTGCCCGCCAAGGCCGAGCTCATCCGCGAGCCGGACGAGCCGGTCAGCGGCGCATCCGCTGTGACCGACGCCGTCGTCAAGCTGCTGGGCATCGACGCCAAACAGTTTGCCCAGGTGTCGATGCTGGCACAGAACGACTTTACCAGGCTGCTCAACGCGCCGTCCGCCGAGCGTGCGGCCATCCTGCGCCGCATTTTGACACCGCCGACCACCAGCGCCTGGGTCAGGCCGCCGTGGACCATGCCCGCAAGGCGGACGAGGAATGCAAGCGGCTGGACGATGTACTTTGATGCACGTCGGCACGCTGATCGGTGACGGCGCCGACGAGGAGACCGCCGCCGATCTGGCCGAAATGCAGGCCGAGCGCGACCCGTTTGCCGCAGGCTGCCGCCGAGCTGGGCAGGCTGCTGCTGGAAGCCGACGACGCCAACGAAAACGCCAGACCAACGTCATGAAGGATCTGGATGAGAAGATCGCCCGGGGCGATGCCGGGCTGAAAATCGCCGAGGAACGCGCCGCCCGCCGCCGCCAGCTGGCGGGGCTGGTGGCCGAAGAACAACGCGCCGCCGATGTGGAGCACCAGACTGACCTCATTATGACCGATCTGGAAAAGCGCACGGCGAACGTGAAGGAAAATATTGCCAAAAACGAGGCCGACCGCGCGGCCTTGAGCCAGGCCGAGGCTGACCTGCTCAAGACCGACCACCGCATTGAGCTGGCGGAAGGACTTTCCGCCGACTGCAGGCAGCTCTTGCAAAATCTGGCGGACGCCGATAAGGCCGACGAGGACGCCGCCGCGCGTCAGGCAGAGTATGTGGCCGCACAGGCTGCACTGGACAGCGCCGAAGAAGAATACAGCACGATGCAGCGCCAAGTAAACGCCAACCGCGCGGGCCTGCTGGCCAAGGACTTGAAAAACGGCAAGCCCTGCCCGGTCTGCGGCTCGACCCGGCACCCCAAAATCGCGGCGCTGCCGAAGGATCATATCACCGAAAAGCAGCTGGAGGAGCGCGAGAAAGAACTGACGGCCCAGCGCCGCAGCACTGCCGCCGCCAGCCGCACGGCCGGTGACGCCGCGGCCCACGCGCATGAGCTGCGGGCGGCTTTGCAGCGGGACGCGGATGGATTTTCAGCGCCGCGGGACCGCTACACCGGCAAGCCCGCCGCCGAACTGACCGCCGACGAGCTGAAAATCGCGCTGACCGCCCAGCAGACCAGCCTGACCGAGGGTCTGCGCGGCCTGCAGGCCGACCACCTGAAGCTGAAGCAAAGACCGACCGCGCCCGCAGCCTGGCCAAGCAGGCCGACCTTTGAACGGCCAGCTGGCAGACCTGGAAAGCAGCGCTTTGCGGCCAACCGCCGCGCCGCCAACGCCAAGGCGGGCCACGCCGCCGCCACCGCCCGGGTGCAGCAGATGCGCGAGACGATGCCCAAGCGGGACAACCCCGATGCGCTGACCCAGCTGCAGGACGCGCTGGCCCGCCTGCGCAGGGACCGCGCTGCCGCCATGGCCGCCGGGACGCCGCCGTACACCGCCTGCACACGAACCGCGCCGCTATCGACGCGCTGCAAAGGCGATGAGGGAGAGCGCCGTCGCCCGCGAAAAGCGTGCCATGTGGGATAACCTGTCCAAAACCATCAACGGAAACTTGGCCGGTAAAATCAAACTGACCTTTGAACAGTACGTCCAGGCGTTCTATTTTGACGGCGTGGTCGAGGCCGCAAACCTGCGTTTTACCCGCATGACCGACGGTCAGTACCGTCTGCTGCGCCGCAAGAGTGAGGCCGTGGGCGGCAAGACCGCGCTGGACCTGGATGTGTTCGACGCCTACACCGGCAAGACCCGCCCGTGGGGAGCCTGTCCGGCGGCGAGAGCTTTATGGCCGCGCTGAGCCTGGCACTGGGTATCAGCGACACGATCCAGCAGAACGCCGGCGGCGTTGTCATCGAGACGCTGTTCATCGACGAGGGCTTCGGCTCGCTGGACTCTGACAGCTTGGAAAAGGCCGTGGATACGTTGGCCGGTTTGGCCGGGGGTGATAAGCTCATCGGCGTCATCTCCCACGTCGAAGCCCTGCAAGACCGCCTGACCCGCCAGATCCACGTGACCAAGACCCGGGCGGGCAGCAAGGCAGAAATTGAGATTTCGTAAAGGCTCCCCTTTGAGCTCCGCCCGCAGGCGGTGAGGGGTGGCCGGGTGTAGACCTGTAAAGTGTGTCTCCCGCCCACCCTCCGCCCGCGGGCACCTCCCCTCAAAGGGGAGGCTTTTAGCTTGCACTTATTTATAAAAGTATAAAAATATGACAAAATCAACGCTGCAACAACAATTGAAACCCTCTCCACTGCCCGCTATCCGCTGCATATGCCGGGGCATAAGCGGCGTGTGCGGCCTGCGCCGGGGTTGGACTGCTATGCCTGGGACCTGACCGAGATCGACGGGGCCGACGACCTGCACGAGGCCGACGGCATTTTAGCCGACGCCATGGCCCGCACAGCCGCACTGTACGGTGCCCGCCGGTGCTGGTATCTGGTGGGCGGTTCCACCGTCGGCCTGCTGGCGGGCATTCGCGCGCTGGCACCGTTCGGCAGCACGGTCATTGCGGCGCGCAACTGCCACAAGGCCGTCTACCACGCGATTGAGCTGGGGCAGCTGACGGCCCGCTGGCTCACGCCGCCCGTGGACCCGCAGTTTGGCATCTACGGCAGTGTGCGCCCTGATGTGGCCGCCGCGCTGGACGCTGCGCCCGACGCCCGGTGCGTGATCCTGACCAGCCCGACTTACGAGGGCGTTTTGAGCGATATACGTACTATCGCGGAAATCTGCCACGCCCGCGGCGTAACGCTGCTGGTGGACGAGGCCCATGGTGCACACTATCTGCCCTTTGCCGCGCAGTACGGCTGGCAGGGCGGCGCGGTGGCGGCGGGGGCTGACCTGGTCGTGCAGAGCGCCCACAAGACGCTGCCCAGCCTGACCCAGACCGCGTTTTGCAGCTGAACGGCGATTTGGCCGACCCCGCCGAGGTGGAGCGCCAGCTGGACGTGTTTGAGACAAGCTCGCCCAGCTACCCGCTGATGGCGAGTTTAGACGGCTGCACGCGGTGGCTGGCCGAGGAGGGAGAGGCCGCCTTTGCCGCGTGGCGCGCCCGGCTGGATGCCTTTGACGCGGCGGTGCGGGATCTGAAAAATACAAAAATACTGTGCTGCGGCACGGACGCACTGACGGCGCACCCTGACTTTTTGCGCATGACAGCGGCAAAATTTTGCTGCAAATCGGCGCGGCGGGGCGGCGTACCTGCGGGCCGACGGCTTTGAGCCCGAGATGGTCTGCGGCCCGAACGTGCTGGCCATGACCAGCCCCTGCGACGACGCCGACGCGCTGGAACGGCTGGCCGATGCTGCACGCCTGGGACAAAACGGCGGCCCCGCCCGCGGCCCCGCATATTCTGCCCGCCCCGGCGCGCCCGCTGCACGATTGCCGAGGCGCTGCTGCCCCGCGCGGGCCGTAAGGATGCGGGATGCGGTGGGGAGACCGCCGCGGAGTATCTCTGGGCCTATCCCCGGCGTGCCGTTGGTGGCACCGGGCGAGGAAGTGACGGCAGAGCTGGTGACGGCCTGCCGTGCATTGAGCAGGCCGGAACCGCGCTGAAGCATACGGGCGGCAGCGCGGAGGAGATTGCGGTTTTGTAATTTGTAAAGGGAGGCAGCGGCCCGTCGGAACCCTTCCGGCCTGCGCTGCGCGGGCCACCTCCTGATGGGAGGCTTTTATTCGGGCATGCGCTCGCGAAAGGCTCCCCATCAGGAGCTGGCCGCGAAGCTGGCCTGAGGGGTTCCGACGGGCCTCCTGCTGTCTGTTGTTTTCCTTCCGCCCCTATTGACAAACCCCGGATTTCCGTGTACAATAATAATAATTCTAAAATGTATAAAGGGGTGACTGTTTTATGAAGCACATCCAGACTCTCGAGACCCGCGACATGGCTAAGAGCCTGCTGAACGGCGGCTGCGGCGAGTGCCAGACTTCCTGCCAGAGCGCCTGCAAGACCAGCTGCGGCATTGCCAACCAGCCTTGCGAGAAGACCGACAAGTAATTTTGCTGGCTTTGATGCCGGGATGCCGTGTGGCAGCCCGGCATTTTCTATGATACAAAGGGGCGGGCGCATATAGAATGCGCCCCTACAAGGAATGCCGTAGGGCGGATTCCATATCCGCCTGTGGCTGTCCGCCGCATTGCACCATAACAAAACGGAGAAATCATGATCCATCAATACAAATTAAGCGGCTACAATATCGTGCTGGATGTGTACAGCGGCAGCGTACACGCGGTGGACGATGTAGCCTATGACGCCATCGCCCTGATCGACCAGGGCAGCAGCCGGGAGCAGGCTGCTGCAGCCCTCGCTAAAAGTACGCGGACCGCGCCGATGTGACCGCCGCCGACATCAGCGACGTGCTCGACGACATCGACGAGCTGACCGCCGCGGGCCAGTTGTTTGCGCCCGACGCCTACGCTGACCATGCCTTTGACTTCAAAATCGTTCCACCGTTGTCAAGGCACTCTGCCTGCATGTGGCCCACACCTGCAACCTGAATTGCAGCTACTGCTTCGCCGCGCAGGGCAAGTTCCACGGCGAGGCCGGCCTGATGAGCTTTGAGACCGGCAAGCGCGCACTGGATTTCCTCATCGAAAACCCGGTACCCGCCGCAACCTGGAGGTTGACTTCTTCGGCGGTGAGCCGCTGATGAACTTCGAGGTCTGCAAACAGCTGGTCGCCTGCCCGCAGCATCGAGAAAAGCACAACAAGAACTTCCGCTTCACGATGACCACCAACGGCATCGGTATCACCGATGAAGTCATCGACTGGTGCAATAAAGAATGTCACAACGTTGTTTTGTCACTGGACGGCCGCAAGGAAGTCAACGACCGTTTCCGCGTGGACCTGGCGGGCAACGGCAGCTATGACCGCATCGTGCCCAAGTTCCAGAAGCTGGTCAAGCACGCGGCGGCCAGGGCTACTATATGCGCGGCACCTTTACGCATCACAACGTGGATTTCACGAAAGACCTGTTCCACATGGCCGACGACCTCGGCTTTACTGAGCTGTCCATGGAGCCGGTTGTCGCCCCGCCGGACTCCCCGAGGCCCTGACCGAGAGAGACCTGCCCAAGCTGTTTGACCAGTACGAGCTGCTGGCCAACGATATGCTGCGCCGCCAGAAAGCGGGCAAGCCCATCACGTTCTATCATTATATTTTGACCTCAAGCACGGCCCCTGCATCTACAAGCGCATTTCGGGCTGCGGCTCCGGCACCGAGTACATGGCCGTGACCCTGGGGCGACCTGTACCCCTGCCACCAGTTTGTTGGTGACCCGGCGTACAAGCTGGGCAACGTCTGGGACGGCGTGACCAACACCGCCCTGCGCGACGAGTTCGCTGTGCAACGTCTACGCCCGCCCCGACTGCAAGGACTGCTGGGCACGCCTGTACTGCGCGGGCGGCTGCGCGGCCAACGCCCTGCACGCCACCGGCGACATCCACGGCACGTATGAGTACGGCTGCAAGGTGTTCCGCAAGCGGATGGAGTGCCCTGATGATGCAGGTCGCCCAGCGCCTTGACCCCGAGCTGGCGAAGAACGCCGTCCGGTTTGAGAGTGACTGCGACGGGTGGTGAGGGCAACGACGGCGCGTGCGAGAAATAAATAGCCATTGAGTATTGTAATGGGCATGGCCCGCAGCTTACCGGCAAGCACCTGCTTGCGGTTTATGTTGCGGGCCGGACATGTCCGGCCCCTACCGCGTCACAATGGCAAACGGCAGCTGCGGAGGTCAAGACCCCTCCCTACAGATCCGGGGTCCACGGGTGCTTTGTAGGGAACGGTCTTGACCGTTCCGGGGACGTGTGCCGTTATTGCATGGTAAAACATTGTTGAGACGTAGGGGCCGGGCATGTCCGGCCCGCAGCCCGGCAAGCACCTGCTTTCCGGTTTATGTTGCCGACGTAATCGGCCACCGCGTCACAATGGCAAACGGCAGCTGCGGAGGTCAAGACCCCTCCCTACAGATCAGGATCCACGGGTGCTTTGTAGGAACGGTCTTGACCGTTCCGGGGACGTGTGCCGTTATTGCATGGTAAAACATTGTTGAGACGGGCCGGGCATGCCCGGCCCGCAGCTTACCGGCAAGCACCTGCTTGCGGTTTATGTTGCGGGCCGGACATGTCCGGCCCCTAAGGAATAAAAGATAAACACCTGTCAGCTGTTTATCTGCCAATCGCCGCGCACTTCTCCTTCAGCCAGACCTTCTCGTCCTCGGGCAGGCGGGGGCTGAGCATCTCGTATACATGGGCATGGTATGCGTTCAGCCAGTTGATCTGGTCGCGGCTCAGCTCGTCCACAAGCACAGGCTCGGTGGAGATGGGCACCAGTGTCAGCGGGCAAAGCCCAGCCAGTGGCCGTACTGGTTGTCGCCCAGGTCCACGCACTCCAGCTCGTTCTCGATGCGGATGCCGACTTCATCGGTCTCGTAGATGCCCGGCTCGTCGGTGATGGTCATGCCGGGCTTAAGATGAGGGGTTGTTCGGGCGCAGGCTCTGGGGGCCTTCGTGTACGCCGGAGATAAAGCCGACGCCGTGGCCGGTGCCGCAGCGGTAGTTGACCTTGTGCGCCCAGACCGGGCCGCGGGCGAAGGTGTCCAGCGCAAAGCCGGTGCAGTAGTCCAGAAAGACCGCGCGGGCCATGTCGATGTGGCTCTGCAGCACCCAGGTGTAGTAGCGACGCTCGTTGTCGGTCAGCGGGCCGACGGGGTAGGTGCGGGTGATGTCGGTGGTGCCGCAGTCATACTGGCCGCCGTTATCGACGAGCAGGAAACCGCGCGGCTCGATGACGCTGTTCACGTCGCCCTCGGCGTGGTAGTGCATCATGGCGGCGTTGGTACCGTAGGCCGCAATGGTGGAGAAGCTGTCCTCAAAGTAGCCGGGCATCTCGGCACGGCGCTTTTGCCGCATCGTGTCAATGTCGATCTCGGTCAGGGTCTTGCCCTCGGCCAGGGCTTTTCCAGATCCATCTGGAACCGCACGACCGCAATGCCGTCGCGGATGTGGCACTCGCGGATGTTCTTCAGTTCGACCTCGTTCTTGATGCCCTTCAGGGCAAAGATCGGGTCGGCGCCGGCCACGGTCTTGTGGGCGGTCAAGGCCTCGTACAGGGCGTAGTTGGTGGCCTTCTCGTCCACCAGGAACACTTCCTCGGCGGGCAGGGCGTGGACGGCGTCGATCAGTTCATTGTAGCCGCGCAGCGCTACGCCGCTCTCGGCCAGCGTGGCGGCGTCGGCGTCGGACAGGCGGCCCGGCGCGATAAACAGCGTGCAGGCGTCCATCGTGACCAGCGCGTAGGCGACGGCCAGCGGGGTGCAGGGCAGGTCACGGGCACGCAGGTTCAGCAGCCAGCCCACACAGTCCAGGCTGGTGACGGCCAGGGCGGTGGCCCCGGCCTTTTGCAGCTCGGCGCGGACCATGGCGATGCGGTCCGCGGCGGTGGCCCCGGTCTGGGCGGGGGTCAGCAGCTCACAGGGGTGTCGGGCAGGGCCGGGCGCTCACCGGTGGCGTCCCAGATCGGGCTTGCCACGTCCTGGCTCCTGAGGGAGGCGCCCTTCTTGGCCAAGGCGTCGATGTACTCTTTGGCAATCGTGGCGGGGACGCAGCTGCCGTCCAGCAGCAGGGTGTCACCCGCGCCAAAGTGGTTCTCGAGGTATTCCGCCACGGTGGGCACCCCGGCGGAACCGGCGTGCATACATTCAATCTCACTGCCTGCCAGCTGCTTGTCGGCCTGCGTAGAAGCGGCCATCGCACCACAGGGCGCTGCCGCTCAGGGTCACAACAAGGGTCGAGTTCTCGCCGATAAAGCCGGAGAACCACGGCAGAGCGTTATAATAGCCGGGCAGATACTCACTGCAATGGGGTCGCTGGTCATGATGAGCACGCCGTTTGCGCCTGCTGCCTTGGCAGCAGCACGCAGCGCGGCGATTTTTCATTGGTAGTCAAAATGGATCGCTCCTTTTGTGATAGATATTGGGGTTAGGTATATCATACCACGAATGCTGCAAATAATAAATAAGAAATAATAAATATTGTGGAGTTTGTGCCCGGGGCACAAACAAAAATACGGCGCGCCGTAGGGCGGCGTCCCCGACGCCCCGCCATGCGGAAGATGGTTTGCGGGCAATGCGTAGGGAGGTATGCTACGGGCCAACCCGCTAACGTCTGTCGCTCCGGGGACGTGTGCCGTTATTGCATGGTAAAACATTGCTGAGGTGTAGGGGCATGCCCGGCCTGCAGCTACCGGCAAGCACCTGCTTGCGGTTTATGTTGAGGCCGGGCGTGCCCCTACTGTGGCACAAAAGATAAACCCCTCCGAGGCAGTGTCCCATTAGCGCCAGCCCGGGACACCCCGGGCCGGACTTGCCCGGCCTCTACGGGGAGGCAGTAATCCAATAAATTTTGCAAAAATTCAAAATTTCCCGCGCAAAATGGCGCAAAACCCCTTGACGCGTTTGTTATAATAGTATTAGCAGTTAGTGTAATAGATTGCCAACTATCTGAACATTTGAACACATCTTGAATAGAGGTACCCAACTATGGCTGAAAAAAAACCAAGATCGACATTTTCTCCGGCTCGGCGCCGGCAAGACTACCCTTATCAAAAAGCTCATCAAAGAGGCGTTCGCAGGCGAGAAGATCGTCCTGATCGAGAACGAATTCGGTGAAATCGGAATCGACGGCGGCTTCATGCGCGAGGCCGGCATCCAGTGCAACGAGCTGAACTCCGGCTGCATCTGCTGCAGCCTGGTCGGCGACTTCCGCGAGGCGCTGAAAAAGGTCGTCGAGACCTACCACCCCGACCGCATCCTCATCGAGCCGTCGGGTGTTGGTAAATTGTCCGACGTTACCCGCGCGGTGGAGGGCGTGGCCGAGAGCCTGCCGGTCATCCTGAACAGCTTTGTCACCGTCGCCGACGTGAACAAGGTCAAAATGTATATGAAAAACTTTGGCGAGTTCTACGACGACCAGGTCAGCCATGCGTCCTGCATCATCCTGAGCCGCACCGGCAACGCCAGCGAGGAGAAGATCGCTGCCGCCGTCGCCCTGCTGGCCGAGAAGAACCCCACCGCCACCATCGTGACCACCGACTGACCGTCCTGACCGGCGCACAGGTCGTCTCCGTCATGGACGGCAAAGCGCGACCTGGTCGCCGAGCTGCTGACCGAGGCTCGCGCTGCCAACGTGGCCCATGCCGACGAGGATGAGCACGAGCACCACCATCATCACCATCACGACCATGACGAGGACGACCACGATTGCTGCTGCCATCATCATCACGACGAGGACGACGACGAGGACGAGCATCACCATCACGACCATGATGACGATGACCACGACTGCTGCCATCACCACGACGACGAGGACGAGCACGAGCATCATCATGAGCACCACTACGACGAGCACGGTGTCTGCTCCTGCGGGCATCATCACCACCACGACCACGACGCCGACGAGGTGTTCACGAGCTGGGGCAAGGAGACGGCCCACAAGTACAGCCGTGAGGACCTGGACAAGGCCCTGCACGCCCTGGACGAGGGCACTTACGGCATGATCCTGCGCCAAGGGCATCGTGGACGGCGGCGACACCTGGTCCGAGTTCGACATGGTCCCCGGCGAGCATGAGATCCGCACCTGCGGCCCCGACGTCACCGGCAAGCTCTGCGTCATCGGCTCCGAGCTGAAAGAGCACGAGATCGCGGAGTTGTTCCACGTTTGATAAGAATGCCTTCCCCTTGGGGAAGGTGCCCGAGGCCCCGACCGAGGGCGGATGAGGGCGAGCCTGCCGCAGCAGCCCACTACTGACAGGCCGCGATCAGCTCTCCTCATCAGTCCGCTTCGCGGACAGCTTCTCGGGGAGAAGCCTTTGACTGCTACTAACCGAAAGGACGTCCCCTATGCCTAAACAAATCCCTGTCTACCTCTTTGTCGGCCAGCTGGAAAGCGGCAAGACGAAATTCATCCAGGAAACGATGGAGGACCCCAACTTCGACTCCGGCGACAAGACCCTGCTGCTGGTCTGCGAGGAGGGCGAGATCGAGTACGACCCGTCTAAGTTCGCCTTCGGCGGCGTACACGTTGCCCAGATCGAGGACAAGAGCGAGCTGACCCAGGAGAACCTGACCGCCCTGGAAAAGAAATCCGGCTGCGGCCGCGTCATCATCGAGTACAACGGTATGTGGCTCATTCAGGAGCTGTACGACGCCCTGCCCGACAATTGGCTCATCTACCAGAGCCTGGCCACCGCCGACGGTACGACCATCAAGACCTACGCGGGCGACAGCGCCATGCGCAGCCTGCTGCTGGACAAGCTGCGCGGCAGTGAGCTGCTGGTCGTCAACCGCGCCGAGGCTGTCAACGACGACGAGCCGCCAGCTCATCCACAAGCTGGTGCGCCAGGCCAGCCGCCGCTGCGACATTGCCTACGAGTTCAGGATGGCAGCGTCGCCTATGACGACATCCCGACCCGCTGCCCTTCGACGTGGACGCGCCGGTCATTGAGATCCCCGAGGAGTTCTTCGGTATATGGTACATGGACTGCATGGATGACCCGAAGAAATATGACGGCAAGACGGTCAAATATCTGGCTCAGGTCTGCCAGACCCCCAGGCCGGCAAGGGCGCGTTTGTGCCCGGACGCTTTGCCATGACCTGCTGCGTACAGGACATCCAGTTTGTGGGCATGCCCTGCAAGTACGACGATTACAAGTCGCTGGAGCAGCGCAGCTGGATCAACATTACGGCCAAGGTCAACGTCAAGTACCACCCCATCTACAAGGGCCAGACCCCGATTCCACCGGCCCTGTCCTGACCGCCATCTCCGTCGAGCCGGGCGAAAAGCCCGCGCAGGACGTGGTGATGTTCAGCTGATATTGCAATAGAAAAGCACCTGCCTTCGATAAAAGGCAGGTGCTTTTGATTGACAGGCATTTTCCGAAACGTGCCGCGGAGCGGTCAAGACCGCTCCTACGGGCTGACGTTCACGGGTGCTTTGTAGGAGGGTCTTGACCCTCCGTCGGGTGACAGGGCGCTGATGTGGCGTCTGCTAACGGAAAACCTCCGGGGGGCATGCCCGGCCCCTACGGCAAAATTACCCTCTCGTCCCCGCAATCTTGGAATCGGTGCTCCACCCTGCAAATCGGTGGGCGTCAGGCTGCTCATCCAATTTTCGCGCTCGGTCTCCCACTGGTCCCAGGCTGCCTGGCTGCGGATGGCGGTGCCGCTCTCAAAGGCATCGTCCCACGGGTTGGCCGGGTCGGGGTCGGTGGGTCCCAGCCGCGCTTCTCGGTGTCGGCGGGGTCGGTGTAGATCGTGCCGGGCTTTCCCATCGGGCCGGGTCGTCGGCGTCGTTGTAGATGATGACCGGCGTGCCCAGTGGGCAATTATCGTAGATCCACTTGACATCCACCACGGCCAGCCGGATGCAGCCCAAGCTGGCGCGGGTGCCCAGCAGGTTGAACTCGTCGTACTCCACATCGTCCTTGTGCTGGCTGTAGTAGGGCACGCTGTGGAACAGGTAGGAGTCAAAAATACGTGTGGCGTACTGCCCATAGCTGGGGCCCATCAGCAGCCGCCAGCTGTAGTCCACCGGGGTCGAAAAATACCCGGTGGTGTCCATGCCGCCGCTGCACACCATCGCCATGAATGGCACAGCGTACTTTTGTGGCAGAATCCACGGCATAGACCGTGACCACGCCGCCTGCATTGTTGACCGCCAGCAGGTAGGGCAGCCCTCCTTCGCGTCCAGCGCCAGGCCGTAGGCGGCAAACTGCGTTTCCAGCCCGGCCAGCGTCTCGGCGGCGTTGTCGTCCCAGGTCGTCGGGTCCTTGATCTGCGGCGCGTTCTTGGTGGCGTTGCTCGTGGCCGTCGCCATCGCGGGGCCACTGTCGGCTCGGCGTCGGCATGGGGCTTGTCTCCGGCGTGGCGGTGGGGCCGCCGTGGACTGCGGCGTCGGGGCGGGCAGCACGTCCTGTGGGGCGTTGGGCATCTGCACGCAGGCACACAGCAGCGCAACCGTCAGCAGAAGCGGAAAAATGCGGCGTAGAATCGACATAAAATCTCCTTAGTGTTTGTTGACGCCGTACTCCTCGGCCACGAATTTCTCCAGCGCGGCAAAGCTGCGGCGGACTTTTCGGTCTCGATGCAGTACGCCATGCGGAAGTAGCCGGGCAGCCGAAGCTGTCACCGGGGACCAGCGCCAGGTCATATTTCAGCGCCTTTTGGCAGAACGCCTTTGCGTCGTCCTCCAGCGCCTTCGGGAAGATGTAGAACGTGCCGTCCGGCTTGACGACGGTGAAGCCCAGCGATCAGCTCGTCGTAGATCAGGTTCATGTTCGTCTCGTAGACGGACAGGTCGCTGTCACGTCAAGGCAGCGCTCGACGGCCATCTGGATGAGGGACGACGGGCAGTTGTGGCCGGTCCGGAGATCTGGCCGCACATCGGCACGATGTACGCGGCGTCCCGCACCGCGGGTTGGCGGCCACATAGCCGATACGCTCGCCCGGCACGCTCAGACTCTTGAGAAGGAGTAGCAGGTGAGCGTATCATCGTAGAATTTGGCGGGTAGGGCGTGACCCTGCCGCCGAACGAAATCTCGCGGTACGGCTCGTCGGAAATCAGGAAGATGTGGTGGCCGTATTTGGCGCTTGTCGCGGTCAAAAGTCGGCCAGCTGCTGCAGGGTCTCGCTGTAGGCGGTGCCGCTGGGGTTGTTGGGCTGTTGATGAGCACGGCGGCGGTGTTCTCGTCCACGAGCTGCGCGAACGCCTCAAAGTCGATCTGAAAGTCCGCGCACCGCGGCGGCGTCACGCGCAGGGTAAGCCCCGCGCCCTCGATGTACGGCTTGTACTCGGGGAAGAACGGCGCAAAGGTCACGACGTTCTGCCCGGGCACGCCGACGCAGCGCACAGCATGGCCAGCGCACCCGCCGCGCCCGTCGTCATAAAGATATGGTCGGCGGTGTAGTCCATGCCGAACCGGCGGTTCAGGCTTTCGGCCACGGCCTTGCGGGTGGACGGCAGCGTCAGCGTCGGCGTATAGCCATGCAGACTGACGGGTCGGTGTGGGCAGCAGGTCCTCGCACGCCGTGGTGAACTGCGGCGGGCAGGGGACAGACGGGTTGCCCAGCGAATAATCAAACACATTTTCATAGCCGATCTCGCCGCGGGCGGTGCTCCATTCAGAAATCTGACGGATAACCGACTTGGAGCCCAGCATATCTTTATAGTGCTGTGCAATCATAGTAACAGCCCTTTGTGTGAAAAATGTTGTAATTTGACCCGGAAACAGTAGTAGGCCGGGCATGCCCGGCCCGCAGCCTTGCCGTTGTATCCCCTTTAACGGTTTGCATCGTAGGGAGGGTCTTGACCCTCCGCGCGTCGGGGACGCCGCCCCCTACAACGATCCGCAAGGCTTCCTTATCGCAAACGGGCACGGCGGCCTGTGGGCAGGCCGCCCTACGTATGGTCCGTAAACTTCGTCTGCGGGCGTCGGGGTCGCCCCGGAACGGTCCGGTCAAATCCCGTCTCCGGGCAATCTCCCCGGCATCCCAAGCGTTTCGGGTATCCGGGTCACTCACCCCAAAACAACCTTTTCCAACCCCTGGGTATCCTCGGCCAGGTACTCTGCCCCGGCTTCGGTCAACTCCTCGCGGGTCCGAACCCCCACAGCACCCCGCAGCAGGGCAGGCCCGCGTTGTGGGCGGTCTCCACGTCCACATTGCTGTCACCGACGTACAGCACACTGCCGTCGGCCCGACGCCAAGGTGCGCCATCAGGCGCGCGTCCCCTCGGGGCGGGCTTCGTGGGTACGTCGGGCAGCGCACCGCGGACGACCTCAAACAGGTCGGCGTCAAAGTACCGCGCGACCACGGCGCGGGCAAACTCGTCCGCCTTGTTGGAGAACACCGCCATCCGCACCCCGGCGGCCTTCAGCCGGGCCAGCAGCGCCGGCATACCGGGGTACGGCGCGGTCTTGTCGTGCATGTGCGCGCCGTAGACCTTATCAAACTCGGCCAGCGTCGCGGCCAGCTGCCTGGGCTGCGGCAGCTTGCAGGCTGAACCGCTCCACCAGCTTCGGGATGCCGTTGCCCACAAAATAGCGGTACTGCGCAGTTTCATACTGCGGCCAGCCGTGGGCGGCGCAGACGCGGTTCGCGGAGTCGGCCAGGTCGTCAATCGTGTTCAGCAGTGTCCCATCCAAATCAAACAGTACGGTTTTATACATTCCTCAAAACCTCTTTGCACAAGAAATCATTCTTATTATAGTTGCATTTGACGAAAACAGCAAGCCGCCGCGCCCATTTACCGTAAAAGATGTAAATTCTCAAAAGCTGTTCCCATTTGCACGATTTATGGTATTATATAAGGTAGCACGTAAGGAGGTTTTCGAATGGATTTGTTTTTGATTTGCTGCGTTCGGTCATTTACGGTGTGATTGAAGGCATCACCGAATGGCTGCCGATTTCCAGCACAGGGCATATGATCCTTGCCGAGCAGGTACTTAAATTCAGCTTCAGCGCCGAATTTATGGAGATGTTCCGCGTCGTCATCCAGCTGGGCGCGATCCTGGCCGTTGTGGTCATGTATTTCAAAAAGCTGTGGCCCTTCTGCGTTGACAATGGCCGTGACTCCGGCCTGGCGAAGCACGTCCGCTGGCCGGTCATGCGGCTGTGGTTCAAGATCATCGTCGCCTGCCTGCCCGCCGCCGTGCTGGGCCTGGCGCTGGACGACTGGATCGACGCACATTTTATAACAGCGTCGTCGTCGCGGTCATGCTGATCGTCTACGGCATCGCGTTCATCCTCATCGAGCGCCGCCCCGTGTGCCCACCACCACCAAGCTGAGCCGCATCACCTACAGGCAGGCGCTTATCGTCGGTGCGTGGCAGGTGCTGGCGCTCATCCTCGGCACGTCCCGCAGCGGCTCCACCATCATCGGCGGCCTGTTTGCGGCATGAGCCGCGCCTGCGCGTCCCAGTTCACCTTCTTCCTGGCCATCCCGGTCATGGCGGGCGCGTCGGGCCTCAAGCTCGTCAAGTTCCTGGCGGGCGGCGGCGTCTTTACGGTTGGCGAGATCGGCGCGCTGCTGGTCGGCTGCATCGTGGCGTTTGTCGTCTCCATTCTGGCCATCCGGCTTCCTGATGGACTACGTCAAGAAGCACACCTTCACGGCCTTCGGCTGGTACCGCATCGCCCTGGGCATCGTCGTCCTGGGCGTCTGGGCCCCGCAGACATTCGTGCTGGCGTAATATTAAATAAAAGCTGCTGCTCGTGGGAGAGCGGCAGCTTTTGTTTGGTGCGCAGAGAGCCGGGCATGCCCGGCCCGCAACAGAAAGGCAAAATCGCGTCTGCGGGAAGGCCGCGGGCCGGGCATGCTGGCCCCTCCGCGTTGCGAGGTTACGAATTTTCGGGAACGTCACCCGTATGGTCGTCCGGTGCCGACCTGGCTCTGCAGGTCAATTTTGCGTCGTGCAGCAGGCAATGTGCTTGACGATGGCAAGCCCTAAGCCCGTGCCGCCCGTGGCCTTGAGCGACTCTTGTCCACGCGGTAGAACCGCTCAAACACGGGTCTGGCTGTCCTGCGGGATGCCGATGCCGTTGTCCTCGACCTCAAAATACGGGCAGCCGTCGCCGCCTACACCGCAGCGCAGCCCACATGGCCGCCCGGGCGGTTGTAGCGGATGGCATTGTCGCACAAATTCTGCGTCAGTTCGCTCAATTGGTCGCGGCTGCCGCGCACGGCGGGTTCTGGCATCGTATTGCAGCGTCACGTAGGCTCGGCGGGCGTTGACCGTCATGTTCTGGGCCGTCTCTCCTTGACCAGCGCGGCCAGATCCACAGGAGCCATCTCAGTCACAGGCTCGCGGCTGTGGCTGGCCTGGGTGCTGTCCAGCTCACTCAATTGCAGAATGTCGCTGACCAGCGCGATCATCCGCTGTGCCTCCTTGTGGATGCGCGCGGCGAAGGTCGGCACGTCGGCGGGCTTTGCCATGCCGGTCTCGATCAGCTCGGCATAGCCGGAAATGCTCGTCAGCGGGTTTTCAGCTCGTGGCTGACGTTGGCCGTGAACTCGCGGCGCATCGTCTCGTTGTCCTCGCGCAGCTTGCGGTCCGTCTGGATCGTCCGTGCCAGCGGGATCAATTCTTCATACGGCACATCGGCCTCAATCGTGTCCAGATGCTCGGCCAGATGGTTGATAGGCTGCACCATGCGGCGGGTCAGCCACCAGCTGAACAGCGTGGCAGCGAGCAAAATCAGCACGACTGCGCCGCACAGCAGCGGCAGGGTGTCGGTGCTCAGGCCCCAGATGTTCGCGACGTCCTCGCCCACGCGCAGCACCTGTGCGCCCTCCGGCAGGTCGATGCGAACGGCGTAGTAGTGCGTCTCCAGCTGCAGCGTCTCGCTCTCGCGGGTGATGCACGCGGAACCGCTCGCCATTGCCTGTTGAAATTCCGGGCGGTCGGCGTGGTTGGGCAGGTCGGTCTGGGCCGCGTAGATGTCGCCGTTTACGTCCACGATGTAGGAACCGCGCTTGGTGTCGTACAGCACCGTGCCGTCTGTGTCGATGAGGGTGATGCGCAGGGGAGGTTCTCAGGCAGCAGGTTCAGCAGCGTGGCAGCGTCGTGGGTGTCCTGTGCCTCGTAGGCTGCGGCGTAGCCATGGCAGATCTGCATCAGGTAATTGTCAATGCGTTCTGCGTAGCTGCGCTGAAAGCACCGTCGCCGCCGTCAGCACGGCCAGCGCAGAGCAGCCCGGTCAGGATCAGGCCGCGCCGGTAGCGGCGGGTCATGCTGAGGGGCTGGCGCGTGCGGCGTTCGTCGTCAGTCATCGCTGCCCTCCGTGCTCAGCTTGTAGCCCACCTTGCGCACGGTGCGGATGGCCTCGCCCGCCGCGCCGAGCTTCTGGCGCAGCGTGCGGACGTGCATGTCGATGGTGCGGGATTCCAGTAAATCGTCGGTGTCCCAGACGTCCTTCATGATGCGCTCGCGGGCCAGGACCTCCTCCGGGTGTTCCAAAACAGATGCAGCAGCGCGTATTCCTTGAAGGTCAGCTCCACGGGCACGCCGCCCACCCGGACGGTGCGGGACACGTCGTCCAGCACGATGTCCCCGAAGCGCAGCGTGGACGCGGCGGGCGGGGACGGCAGCGGCAGCGCGGCGCAGCACGGCCCGCACGCGGGAGATGAACTCCATGATGCCGAACGGCTTGCACAGGTAGTCGTCCGCACCGTGGTCCAGCCCCTTGACGACGTCGATCTCGCTGGTTTTGGCCGTGACCATGATGACCGGCGTTGCGGCGCAGGCCGGGTCGGCGCGCAGTTGGCCAGAATCTGGTAGCCGTCCTCGTCGGGCAGCATGACGTCCAGAATGACGAGGTCGGGCCGCCGCTGCGCAGCGCCGCCCAGAAGCTGGCCGCGTCCTCGCAGCCCGTGGTCTCGTACCCGTTGGATTGCAAAGCGTATTGCTCCAGCTCACGGATGCTGGAGTCGTCCTCGACGATGTAGATCATAGAAAATACCCCTTACTATAAACGTAGGGGCCGGGCATGCCCGGCCCGCGGCTTTGCGTGGCCGTCCGATAACGGGCGGCTGCTTTTCTGTTGCGGGGCCCCGCCCCTACAAAAGGCCTCTAGGGGCCCCGCAGGCGCGTGTCGGAGCGCAACCGCCGCAGGCGGCTCTTAGCGCGGAGACTGAAGCTGTCCGCGAAGCGGACTGATGAGGGCAACGTTATCGTGGCCGCCCGTTTACGGGTTGAAGCCGGAAGGCTGCCCTCATCCGGCCTCGGTCGGAGCCTCGGCCACCTTCCCCATAGGGGAAGGCACGTAATTTTAGTTTTCAGCCGGATTTTCAGCGGGTTCGGAATATGCCTCCGGCGGAAGGTGTAGCGGCCACGGTATTTCTCGTAGCGGCGCTCAAACTTCACGCTGCCGCCGTGCTTGACGTTGGCAAGATATTCGTGGGTGTCGAACTTGTCCGCCGCGACCTCGATCATGGCCACCGCAATGTTCGAGCAATGGTCGGCGATGCGCTCGTAATTCGTCAAAGATCGTCCAGCACAAAGCCGTACTCGATCGTGCAGACACCGGCCTGCGCGCGATGTGGCGGGTCTTGACCTCGCGCACCAGGCCGTCCACGACCTGCTCCAGCGGCTCGATTTTGCCGGCGGCGTAGGTGTCGCACTTCTGGAACGCATCCACCGTGCGGTTGACGATGTCCTGCACGGCGGCCTCCAGCACGGACAGGTCATTCAGCGCTTCTTCGCTGAATTTGATGTCCTGTCGCGGATCTCCCGCGCCGTTTTGATAATGTTCACGGCGTGGTCGGAGACGCGCTCAAAGTCGCCGATGGTGTGCAGCAGCGTGTTGACGGAGCGGTTATCCTCCACGGACAGATGCTTGGCGCTCAATTTGACAAGGTAGGTGCCCAGCACGTCCTCATAGTGGTCAACGGCGTCCTCCTTGCGCAGGACTTCGTCCGCGATGGCGTCATTCAGACGCGGGTGGTGGACATGGCCTGCAAGAGCGAGGTGCGGCAGATCTCGGCCATATCGCCGCCGGTCAGCATGGCGCGGCCCACGGCCACGGACGGCGTAGTCAGCAGACGCTCGTCCAGCAGGGTGTTCTCCTGCTTCGTGTCGGACGGGGAGTCCGGCACGGTCAAAATGGCCAGCTTTTCCAGCAGGCGGTTGAACGGCAGCAGAATAGCTGTCGTTACTACGTTAAAATTGTGTGTACGATGGCGATGCCGAAGGTATTGGCCGTCTCGTTGAAGAAGGCAAAACCGATCAGCGCGTTCAGCCCGTAGAACCCGCACAGGAAGAGGATCGTGCCGATAACGTTAAAATAGAGATGGACGAAGGCGGTGCGCTTGGCGTTTTTGTTGGCACCGGCAGAGGAAATCAGCGCTGTGACGGTGGTGCCGATGTTCTGGCCCATGATGATGGGCACGGCAGCGGAGTAGGTGACCACGCCGGTGCTGGTCAGGGCCTGCAGGATACCGACGGACGCCGACGAGGACTGCAAAACCGCCGTCAGCACCGCACCCGCGATGACGCCGAGGATGGGATTTTTGAAGCTGAGGAACAGGTCCATGAACCACGGCTCATCGGCCAGCGGGGACATGGCATGGGACATCGTGTTCATGCCGGCCATCAAAATGGCGAAGCCCAGCAGGATTTTACCGACGCCGCGCTTGCGGTCCTTACCGATCATATACAGCCAGATGCCGATGAAGCCGAGGATCGGGCTCCACGCGGTAGGGTTCATCATTTTGTGAGGAAGCTGTCGCCCTCCAGGCCGGACAGCGAGAGCAGCCAGCCGGTGACAGTCGTACCGACGTTTGCGCCCATAATAACGCTGATGGCTTGATGCAGCTCCATCAGGCCGGAGTTGACGAAGCCGACAGCCATAACGGTGGTGGCACCGCTGGACTGAATGACGGCAGTGACGGCCATGCCGAGCAGCAAACCGCGGATGGGGCTGCTGGTCATGGTGGACAGAATGCCCTGCAGCTTACTGCCGGCGGTCTGTTCCAGAGCTTTCCCCATCAGGTCCATGCCATACAAAACATGGCAATGCCGCCCATCAGGGTGAACACATTAAAATGGTCATCCGGTGTTACACATCCATTCTCTTATTGAGTTTTACACTATACCGCCTTCTATTATAATGTATGCGCCGCAGGTACACCACCACGGGAAGGTAAATGTTGTGTAAAATTTGTGTAAAACGGACCATTAACGGCAGTCTCCGGGAGGTTGTTCTTTCTTTTGCCAACAAAGAAAGAACCAAAAATTGCCGCTGTTTCGACGCAGCGGACCCGCGGACTGGGGCTGCACGCCCCCAAGAGTCGGAAGTCTCGGCGGCTAAACGGACGCAGTATTACTGTCCGTTCTTAACGCCGCCGAGCCTTCCTCCACCTTAAATTCGGGTGTTCCCCGAACCCCCGATGCCGGAAACAGCAGTCCGTAGGCCGGGCATGCCCGGCCCTCCACCTTGCCGGTACCGCCCTTTTGCCTTTTGCATCGTAGGGAGGGTCTTGACCCTCCGCAGCCTCCCGCCGCCGCGAACCGCAAAGCCCCTCCGGCCATCGCTGCCGCGAGGCCTGAGGGGCTTTGCCGGCCTTCCGCCGCCGCCCCGTCACCCTTTGCCGCCCAATCCACTCCTAACTCCTCTCTCTAACTCCACCCCACCCCTCTCCCTTTCCCAAAACTTTACAAACTTTACACGCTCTACACAAAACCTGCCCCTCTTTGCAAAACCTTTACCGCGATTGTACCGTACTATGGTCGAAACCGGCGCAAAACCGCGGTACAATTAGCTTCCGGTGAAGCACTAGCAAAACATCCAAACTATACCACATAATTTGGGAAAAGGGAGAATACACACATGAAACGTACTTCTGCAATTGCTGCCGTTACCGCTGCTGCGCTGGCTCTGAGCCTGGCTGCCTGCGGCTCTGCCGATTCCGCCGCTGTTTCCTCTGCTCCTGCAGAGAGCACCGCCAGCTTCCACCGAGGCTGCCTCCTCCGAGGCCGCTGCTTCTGAGGCTGCCCTGCCGGTGACTTCGACCCCGACCAGGATATCACCGTCATCTCCCGAGAGGATGGTTCCGGTACGCGCGGCGCGTTCATTGAGCTGACCGGCGTTGAGGAGAAGAACGCCGACGGCAAAAAGGTTGACAACACCACCGAGGCCGCCGCCATCCAGTCCAGCACCAACGGCGTCATGACCGCTGTTGCCAACGATGAGACCGCTATCGGCTACATCAGTCTTGGCTCTCTGAGCAATGACGTCAAGGCTGTCACCGTCGGCGGCGTCGAGGCCTCCGCCGAGACCGTCAAGGACGGCAGCTACGTACTGGCCCGTCCGTTCAACATCGTTACCAACGGCGATGCCACCGATCCCGTGGCTGTGGACTTCATCGCCTACTGCCTGAGCAAGGACGGTCAGGCACTCGCCACCGATAAGGGCTACATCGGCGAGGATGGCGCGGACTTTACCTCCGCCCAGCCCGAGGGCAAGATCGTCGTCGGCGGTTCTTCCTCCGTCTCTCCGCTGATGGAAAAGCTGATCGAGGCCTACAAGACCGTCAACCCCAACGCCGAGCTGGGCTCCAGACCACCGATTCCACCACCGGCGTCTCCGGTGCGCTGGAGGGCACCTACACCATCGGCATGGCCAGCCGTGAGCTGAAGGACTCCGAGGTCGAGGGCGGCGCCAAGGCTACCGCGCTGGCGCTGGATGGCATCGCCGTCGTCGTCAACCCCAGCAACACCACCGACGACCTGACCGTTGACCAGATCAGGGCATCTACACCGGCGAGCTGACCACCTGGGCCGACGTGAAGTAAAGTATAGCAGCACCGTAGGGCGGGCATGCCCGCCCGCAGCGTACCCGTGACCGCGCGGTTGTGGGAAGGCTGCGGGCCGGACATGTCCGGCCCCTACATGGCATATAACCAAAGGAGTATAGGAAAATGACCTCCAAGCTAAAGAAGGCGTCATGCAGGGCGTGTTCACTCTCTGCGCCTGTGTGTCCATCCTGGCGGTGGCACTGATCTGCATCTTCCTGTTTGCCAACGGCGTGCCCACCCTGTTCAAGATCGGCCCGCTCAAGTTCCTGCTGGGCACCACCTGGAAGCCGGGCAACGACATTTACGGCATCCTGCCGATGATCCTCGGCAGCATCTACGTCACGGCGGGGCTATCCTCGTCGGCGTGCCCATCGGCCTGCTGACGGCCATCTACATGTCCAAGTTCGCGTCGCCCCGCATCAATAAGGTCATGCTCCCGGCGGTGCAGCTGCTGGCGGGTATTCCATCGATCGTGTACGGCTTCTTCGGTATGATCGTGCTGGTGCCCGCCGTGCAGGCCATGGTCAAGACGCCCTTCTTCAAGACGGTGCTCCACGTCAAAAGCGGCAAGGGCATGAGCCTTTTCACCGCCGCCGTGCTGCTGGGCATCATGATCCTGCCCACCATCATCACGGTCAGCAAGACGAGCCTCGACGCCGTGCCCGACAGCTACTACGAGGGCAGCCTTGCCCTGGCGCGACGCATGAGCGCAGCGTGTTCTACGCCGTGCTGCCCGCCGCAAAATCCGGCGTGCTGTCGGCAGTCATCCTCGGCATTGGCCGCGCCATCGGTGAAACGATGGCGGTTGTGATGGTTGCAGGCAACCAGACCTGGATGCCCAAGGGCTTGTTCAGGGTCTGCGCACGATGACCTCGAACATCGTCATCGAGATGGGCTACGCCGCCGACCTCCACCGCGAGGCGCTGATCGCCACCGGCGTTGTGCTGTTCGTATTCATCCTGCTTATCAACCTCTGCTTCAGCCTTGTGAAAGGGGTAAGGACTATGCCTGAGATTGCCGCAATGCAAACAGCCGCCGATATGACCTACGCAAAACCGCATGAGTTCCTGCCCGCCGGCGGCAGCAACCGCCGCGCTGCCCGTATGCAGGCCGCCGCGCTGCGCTGGCTTGTGCGCATGGCCGCCCTGCTGACCGCCGCGGTGCTGGTGTTCCTCATCGGCTACATTCTGGTTATGGGCATCCCCAATTTGAAGCCCGAGCTGTTCGCCTGGGAATATAACTCCGAGAACGTCTCGCTGACGCCCGCGCTCATCAACACGGTGCTGATGACCGCCTTCTCGCTGGCGATCTCGACGCCGCTGGGCATCTTTGCGGCCATCTGGCTGGTCGAGTACGCCCACCGCGGCAGCAAGCTGGTCAAGGTCGTGCGCGTCACCACCGAGACGCTGCAGGGCATCCCGTCCATCGTATACGGCCTGTTCGGCATGCTGTTTTTCGTCACCAGGCTGCACTGGGGCTATTCGATGATCGCCGGTGCGTTCACGCTGGCCATCATGGTTCTGCCCGTCATCATGCGCACGACGGAGGAGGCGCTGATCGCAGTACCAGACTCCTACCGCGAGGGCAGCTTTGGTCTGGGCGCGGGCAAGCTGCGCACGGTGTTCACGATCGTGCTGCCGTCCGCCATGCCCGGCATTTTGTCCGGCGTCATTCTGGCCACGGGCCGCATCGTCGGCGAGACCGCGGCGCTCATCTTTACCGCAAGCTCTGTGGCAAAGATCCCGTCCGGCGTGTTCAGCTCCACCCGCACCCTGGCCGTACACATGTACCTGCTCGAACGAGGGCCTGTACATCGGCCAGACCTACGGCACGGCAGTGGTCCTGCTGGTGCTGGTGCTGGTCATCAACGGCCTGTCCGGGCTGGTAGCCGGGAAACTGGCAAAACGGTAAAGGACATTGCACCGGCCCCTACCGATATAGGGAGCAGCTTTCCGGGTCGATGAGGCATCGACCCCTGCACCGTGGGGCGGATTCCATATCCGCCCGTGGAGTATGCGGCAGCGCAAACCCCGCGGAGGTCAAGACCGCTTGGCGGCGCACAGCGAGCGCCGCCAGCCAGCAAAGCTGGCCCGCTCATGCGGTTGTTTGCCCGCAGGCAAACATTGTTCGCTCCCCGGTTTCGCTACGCTCAACCGTGGTCCCACGCTTACAACCCGCACCTCCTACGATTCGCCGTTCACGGGTGCCATGTAGGGAGCGGTCTTGACCGCTCCGAACCTTCCGTCCAGCAGTCCCTTCCCGGCACCGCGCATGTAGGCCGCATATATGCGGCCCGCAGGTGTACGGAAAAACGGGTGCTCGCGGTCCTGGCCGCCCGGGCATGCCCGGCCCCTACCGATACAAGAAACAGAGCAGAAATAAGATAAGAGGTCATTTCATGAATAAATTTGAAGTCCGCGGCATGGACCTGTACTACGGCAGCTTCCATGCGCTGAAAAATATCAATATCGACATCCCGGAAAGGAGATCACCGCGTTCATCGGTCCGTCCGGCTGCGGCAAATCCACGTTTTGAAAAGCCTGAACCGCATGAACGACCTCGTCGAGGGCTGCCGCATCTCCGGCGGCATCAAGCTCGACGGCGTGGACATCTACAAGGACAAGATGGACGTCAACGTCCTGCGCAAGCGCGTCGGCATGGTGTTCCAGAAGCCGAACCCTTCCCGATGTCCATCTATGACAACATCGCCTACGGCCCGCGCACCCACGGCATCCATAATAAAGCGCAGCTGGATGAGATCGTGGAAAAATCCTCCGTGATGCGGCAATCTGGGATGAGGTCAAGGACCGCCTGAACAAGAGCGCCCTGGGCATGTCGGGCGGCCAGCAGCAGCGCCTGCATTGCGCGCGCCCTGGCCGTTGAGCCCGAGGTCCTGCTGATGGATGAGCCGACGAGCGCCCTGGACCCCATCTCGACGTCCAAGGTCGAGGAGCTGGCCACGGAGCTGAAGAGAATTACACCATTGTCATGGTCACACATAACATGCAGCAGGCCGCGCGTATCAGCGATAAGACGGCATTTTTCCTGCTGGGCGAGCTGGTGGAGATGGGCCCGACGGGCGTGTGTTCGCCACGCCCGTGGACAAGCGCACCGAGGATTACATCTCGGGCCGCTTCGGCTAAGGAGGTACGACAAATGGGTACGAGTGTACGAAAATGTACGACGCCGAGCTGCTGCAGCTTGACACGATGCTGGCCCGCATGGGCCACGCCGCCGGCGGCGCGATCGAGAGCGCCATGACCGCCCTGCGCACCGGCGACACCGAGCTGGCCCGCAGCGTTATTGCCCGGACAGCGAAATCGACTCCGCCGAGCATGGATCGAGCACCGCTGCTTAACGCTGTTTCTGCGCCAGCAGCCCGTGGCGGGCGACCTGCGCAAGGTCTCCACGGCGCTGAAGATGGTCACCGACATTGAGCGCATCGCCGACCAGGCCAGCGACATTGCCGAGATAACGCTCCATCTCCACCCGGACGGCGCGCGCACCGTCGGCGTGCTGGACGACCTGTACGCGATGGGCGACATTGCCCTGCACATGGTCAAGGACGCCATTGCCGCCTATGTGCAGGTGGACCTGTCCGCCGCCGCGCAGGTCATTGCCCGCGACGACGACTGCGACGCGATGTTCAGCCGCATTTCCAAGGAAATTGCGGCCTACATCGCCGCCCACCCCAGCGATGCCGAGACGGCGCTGGACTTATTTATGATCGATAAGTACCTTGAGCGCCTGGGCGACCACGCCGTGAACATTGCGGAATGGGTCGAGTTCCTCAAGACCGGCGTCCACAAATCCCGCAAGATCGTGTAATGCGGGGATAAACAAGCCATTTTCTTATTATTTTCCTATACCAGCAAAACGGACCTGCCGAAAAGCAGGCCCCGTTTTGGCGTGGAAACTTTCGTAGGGGCCGGGCATGCCCGGAGGTCGGCGCGGCCACCCTTTAACGGGCAATCGCTTTAACGCCGCGGGCCGGGCATGCCCGGCCTACCGCGCGGCGGCCCCGCTGCCCGGAGGGTCAAGACCCCTCTACAAGGCACCCGTGAGCGGCAGTTCGTAGGGAGCGGTCTTGACCGCTCCGGGTGCTTTGGCAGCGTCAGGCATAGGGGCGCGCGGCGTAAAAGCAGCCGTCCCTTTCGGAACGGCTGCTTGCTATCATTTCGCCCCTTTCCCCGCGAACACAACGTAAATCGTTTTGAACAAAATCTTTACGTCGCCCCAGAGGGACCAGTTGTCGATGTAGGCTACGTCGAGCTGACGACCTCCTCAAAATCCTCGATGTCGCTGCGCCCGCTGACCTGCCACAGGCCGGTGATGCCCGGCTTCATCGACAGGCGGCGCTTGTGGTGGCTCTCGTACTGCTTGTACTCGTCCACCGTCGGCGGGCGGGTGCCCACAAGGCTCATATCGCCCCGCAGCACGTCAAAACTGCGGCAGCTCGTCAATGCTGGTGCGGCGGATGAATTTACCCACCTTGGTCACGCGGGGTCATCCTCCATTTTGAACATCAGGCCGTTCATTTCATTCTGGGCCATCAGCTCCTTCTTGCGGGCCTCGGCGTCCACGTACATGCTGCGCAGCTTGTGGATGTAAAATACCGTCCGTTGCGGCCCACACGCTTTTGTTTAAAACAGCGGGCCGGGGCTTTCGAGCTTGAGCGGGATGGCGACCACCGCGATGATCGGGATGCTGATGATACAGCCGATGACAGCGCCCACCACGTCCATGCAGCGCTTGGCGATCTGGTCGCGCAGCTGCAATTCAACGGTGCCCATCGTGACGATGTTGCCCCGGCGCAGCGCCCAAGGACCGGCTCAGCCGCGCGGCGCTCGTCTCATCGCAGCAGGCTTCCTCAATGCGGTCCAGCAGCGGCAGACGGAAGTGCACGGTCAGGCCCATGCTCTCCATCTCGTCCAGATAGGGGATGAAGCTCTCGCCGCTGTCCATCGGCACATCGACATAGACCTCGTCGAGCGCCTCGCGCCGGATCAGTCCATGAAGTCGTCGAACGTCGCCTTGACCTCGACGCCGCAGACTCTGGTGGAGATCGCGGCGGGCGTGGCCTCCAGCAGCGAGACGCCCACGACCCGGCGGGACCAGTCCTTTCGGATCTCGGAGATCAGCCGCTCGGCCCGGTCCGACGTTGTGACGACGCCGACGAGCGTCTCCATGCCCCAGCTGCGCTGGAACCGGATGAGCAGCCGCTTTAAAATCGCATGGGAGAACGGCAGCAGCACCGCGTTGACCGCGGGCACTGTGACCGCAAAATAACGGGAGTCCAGCATCGTGGCCTTGGCCAGCAGCATGCAGCCTGCATAAACAAGGCCGAACGCGATGTTGAACCGGAGGAAAGGCCGATTTCCTCGTTTTCAGACCGTGTTACGATGTTTTGTCCTGGTCAAAGAAGAAGAAGGTGACGACGAACGCCACAAACAGCAGGCACAGGGTCTGCAGCCAATCGGTGCTGGTGTAGGGGATCAGCACGCCGAACAGCCCGTCGGTGATGAGCCACGCCAGCAGCACGCTGACGGCCATCGTGAGCAGGTCGGCGAAAATACATAAGCGTATTGCAGCTTTTCGCGTTTACTTGTCATGAAGAAGGAGAAGTCCTCTCTAATAGTTATCTTCTTATTTTACCATAGACAGAGGATATTTTCAACAGAATCCGCAATAACATAACAATTACACAATTTATAGTGGCGCAGTAGGGGCCGGGCATGCCCGGCCCGCAGGTGTCCCAGGCGGGCGCTTGCGGAAGGTGCAGGGCCGGGCATGCCCGGCCCCTACGGCGATGCAAATTTTACGAATCTTCGTTCTCCCGCCCGACGATCCGGCTTTTAAGACGTCCTGAATATCCACCAGGCATTCCAGCAGCAGGGGTTGAACTGCCCGTAGTCGCCGTGCAGGATCATCTGCACCGCGGTGTCCGGTGAGTAGGCGGCCTTGTAGACGCGCTTGCTGACCAGTGCGTCGTAGACGTCCGCCATCGAGACGATCTGCGCCGAAATCGGGATCTCCTCGCCGGTCAGGCCGTCCGGATAGCCGCGGCCGTCGTAGCGCTCGTGATGCCAGCGGCAGATGGCGTAGGCTGTCTTGACAAGCGCTTCGTTTTTATAGCGGCCCAGATGGTCCAGCATGTTCGCGCCCACAACGGTGTGGGTTTTCATAAGATCGAACTCCTCCGGGGTAAGCCGCCCGGGCTTGTTCAGGATCTTATCGTCTATCGCAACCTTTCCGATGTCGTGCAGCGCCGATGCCATGACGATCAGCTCCTGCGTTTCGGGCGGCAGGTCATACTTGTCGGTTTTCTGCGTCAGCCGCTCCAGAAGGCGCTGGGTCAGCGTGCCGATGTGCAGCACATGCGGGCCGCTCTCGCCGTTGCGGAACTCGACGACCTCGCTCAGGATCGAGATCATCATCTTGGTGTTTTTCTTTTTCCTGATCTGGCTCGTCACCAGCGAGGCGAGCCGCCGCTGCTTGGCGTAGAGCTTGATCGTGTTGAAAACGCGGCGGTAGACGACGCCCGCATCGAACGGGCGGCTGACATAGTCCGAGACGCCCAGCTCATAGGCGTGGCGCACAACGGTGTCGGCGTCCTCGCTCGAGATCATAATGACGGAATGTCCTCGATCCAGTGGCTGCGGTTCATCTCGCTCAGCACCGCAAAGCCGTCCATGACCGGCATGACGATGTCCAGCAGGATCAGCGCAATGCCGGTGCCGTACTGCTCCAGCATGGCCAGGCATTCTTTGCCGTTCGTCGCCTCCAGAATGTTGTAGGCGCTGCCCAGGATCTCCGCCAGAATGGCGCGGTTCATCTCGGAGTCGTCCACAATTAAAATGTTCTGGCGGGTCTGGCTCTCGCGCCCGGCATTGCTCGATGCGCCGTCCCGGCGTTGTCCTCGGTCACGACCATGTTTTGTGGTTCTTGGCCTGGTACATCAGCTTGTCGGCGCGGGAGACTGCCTGCTCCACAGTCTCGCCGGGCTGCGTTATGACGCCGCCGATGCTGGCGGACAGCTGCAGACGGAATACCCGGCACGCTGGCAGCGTGCAGCTGCTCCCGGATGCGGTCCAGCTGGCCAGGAACGCCGCGCGCTCAATGCCCGGCAGCACCAGCAGGAACTCGTCGCCGCCGTAGCGGATGAGCACGTCCGATTTGTGGATGCAGGCGCGCACCACGTCAACGCAGGTGCGCAGCGCCATGTCGCCGGCCTGATGGCCGTAGGTGTCGTTGATCAATTTAAAGTCGTCCAGATCCAGCACGGCCACACCGGCGGGTCGGTCTTTTCCTTGAGCGCGTCCTCAAAGTAGCGGCGGTTGTAGCTGTCGGTCAGTGCATCGTGGTAGAGCTTGGTGTGGTAGCTCGTGATGCTGTCTATCAGGCGGTCCCCGTTTTCGGGTCAATGAGGGTCTCGCCGTCCAGCTTCTGGACCAGCTCCATGACAGGGAACGCCGTCGACCTCGCGGTAGACGGCGGTGACCTGAAAGACCTCGCTGCCCATGTATTCCAGCTTGGTGCGTTGGCGGTGATCCTCCAGCACCTGCCGGGAGATGCAGTTCCGGCAGGGGTGTTTTGCCCCAATAGCTGTAGCAGCTGCAAAAGCTGTTGATGGACTCCTCGCCGCCGACCTGCGCAGCATCCAGCAGCCGCACCACAGTAAAGATGGTGCGGTATTGAGCCATTTCCGTTTCGACCTGTTCTCTGGTCATAGTGCTTCCGCCTTTGTGTGAAGGAATGGGTAGATAAAATTGTGTTACATATAAGAACATTATAGCATTGCAGGGCGTTTTTGTCAATGTGACAAAGGGGACCCCATGACCGCCCGGCAACGGATAGCCGTAGGCAGCCTCCCAGCGGCCCTGTCCTACCCGCTGCCCGCCCCATATACATACCGCAGGAGGTACATGCCATGCGTCGGATCGGATTCTACTTATTTATAATGGCCGTTTTCTGCTTGCGCCGCTGCTTGCACTGCCGCGAAAGGCTGTCCCGGCCCCCGCGGCGTCGACCCCACCCCAACCGCCGTCGCCCGGGCCGCCGCGCCTACCGCGCTGTGTGGGTCAGCTATCTGGAATGGGAGCAGGTCGATTTCTCGTCGGCGGAGGCGTTCACGCAGGCAATCGGCACAATGCTGGACAATATACAGTCGATTGGCGCAACAGTCGTGCTGGCGCAGGTGCGGCCCTTCGGCGATGCGCTCTACCCAGCGACTACTTTCCGTTCAGCCACCTCTGCACCGGCACGCAGGGGCAGGACCCCGGTTTGACCCGCTGGCACTGCTGGTGGACGCCGCCCACGCGCGGGACTTACAGCTGGAAGCCTGGGTCAACCCTTACCGCATCCAGGCCGGGCAGACCCCGGCGCTGTGCGCAAGCCCGCGCGGCTGCACCCGGACTGGGTCAGGTACACCGACACCGGCGCTCGACCCCGCCAGCGCGGACGTGCGGCAGTACATTGCCGACGGGGTGGGGAGCTGTGCGCAAGGTACGCTGTGGACGGCATCCACTTTGACGACTATTTTTACCCTACCACCGACCCGGCCTTTGACGCGGCGGACTACGCGGCCAGCGGCAGACGGACGCAGGACGACTGGCGGCGGGAGAACGTGAACGCCCTGATGGAGCTTTGCCGCGGCCCGGCGGTACGGCGTGCGGTTCGGCGCAGCCCGGCGGGCGACCGGAGCAGAACTACACCCTGCAATACAGCGACGCGGCCCGCTGGCTGCGGCAGGGGACTGTGGATTACCTGATGCCCCAGCTTTATTGGGGCAGGAATATATAAAAACGGCGATGCGTCGCACAGCTTTGCGCAGCTGGCCGCCGCGTGGGCCGCACTGCCGCGCGGCGGGCGTGAAGCTGTACGCCGGACTGGGAGCCTACCGCGTCGGCGCAGGGGATGGGTCCGATGCCGGCTCCGAGTGGTTTTCCGGCCATGCGCTGGCTGACCAGCTTGCTTTGCGCCCTTAGGGTGCAGGGCGCGGGGCTCTACCGCTACGGCAGCCTGTTTGCCAATTCCGACGCCCCGCGCTGGCGGAAAGTGAAGGAGGCAATAAAAGGTGTCTGGCAGGGCTGACCGGAAAATCCGGTGCAGACTGTCGAAAACTCTTGTAGGGGCGAGCATTGCTCGCCGTGCCCGTTTGCCTTGTAAGCAAACCACTCGGAAAAATGCGTTGCTGCGGTAAGTTGGCGGGCGACCAATGGTCGCCCCTACATACGCAATAAGGCAGGAATGCAATTTTGACAGTCTGGACCGGAAAATCCGGCGGTGCCGACAAAGATTTGGTACTTGCGGTAAAATGCAAGATAATAGAGGCGGGGCGGCTTGCGGCTGCCCGCAGGACCCAAGGGAAGATAAAGGAGAAACTCCATGAACAATACAAACGAACTCTATAACCGCTGGCTTGCCCAGCCGGATCTGAACGACGCCGTCAAAGCCGAGCTCGTCTCCATCGCGGGCGACAGCGACGCCGTCACGGACCGCTTTACCGCGATCTGGAATTCGGCACCGGCGGCCTGCGCGGCGTGATCGGCGCGGGCACGAACCGGATGAACCTCTACACGTGCGCAAAGCAACGCAGGGGCTGGCGGACTACCTCAATGCGTCCGGCCTGCCCAAAGGTAGCCATTGCCCACGACAGCCGCCATAACGGTGCGCTGTTCGCCCGCGAGACCGCCCGCGTGCTGGCCGCGAACGGCATTACCGCCTGCATGTACCCCCGGCCAGGCCGACCCGGCGCTTTCGTGGGCGGTGCGGTACCTCGGCTGCGGCGCGGGCGTCTGCGTGACGGCCAGCCACAACCCCGCTAAGTACAACGGCTACAAGGTCTACGGCGCGGACGGCTGCCAGATCACGCTGGAGGCTGCCGAGAAAATTCTGGCAGCTATCGAAAAATTGATTGCTTTGACGATGTCCGGCTGGCAGATTTTGACGCTGCCGCTGCCGCGGGCCGCATTGTGACAATTGACGAAAAATGCCTCGATGATTTTGTGCAGGCTGTCTATGACCAGCGCGTCGGCGACGGTGCGGGCATCGACGCGCTAAAGCTCGTCTACACCCGCTGAACGGCACGGGTCTGGAATGTGAAAAAAGCTGCTGAAAAAGCTCGGCGTGACCCATGTGACCGTTGTGCCCGAGCAGGAAAAGCCCGACGGCGACTTCCCGACCTGCCCCTACCCGAACCCCGGATCCGCGAAGCTATGCAAAAGGCTTGGAGCTGTGCGACAAGGTCCGCCGATCTGCTGCTGGGCACCGACCCCGACTGTGACCGCTGCGGCACCGCTGTGCCGGACGGCAAGGGCGGCTACCGGCTGATCACCGGCAACGAGATGGGCATTATCCTGCTGGATTATATCTGCCGCACTCGTCTGGCACAGGGCACGATGCCCGCCGACCCCGTGGCGGTAACGACCATCGTTTCCACCGATATGGCAGCGCCGGTTGCGAAAAGTACGGCGTCGAGCTGCGCCGCACCCTGACCGGCTTTAAGTTCATCGGCGAGCAGATCGGCAAGCTGGAGGCCGAGGGGCGTCCCGAACGCTATATCTTCGGCTTTGAGGAGAGCTACGGCTACCTGTCCGGAGGCCACGTCCGCGACAAGGACGCTGTCAACGCGACGCTGCTGGTCTGCGGAGGCCGCCGCCTGGTACGCCCAGCAGGGCATGACGCTGCTGGATGCCATTGAGGCGTTGTACAGGAGTTCGGTTACTACCGCAATGCGCTGTGCAGCTTTGCCTTTGAGGGCGAGCGGCATGCACACGATGCAGGAGCTGATGAAGAAGCTGCGCGCCAACGCCCCGGAGGACATTGCCGGGTACAAGGTGGAGTCCGTCGTGGACTACGACACCGACGGCACCGGCCTGCCCGCGCCAACGTGCTGGAATACCATCTGGACGGCGGGCATAAGCTGATGGTCCGCCCCTCCGGCACCGAGCCGAAAATTAAAGTTTATCTTTCCGCCGTTGGCGACAGTGAGGCAGCCGCCGATGCCGTGAACGCTGCGCTGGCCAAAGCCGCTGCGGACATGATGAAAGCGTGAACGGTATGGCAATTCTGAAATTGACCCCGAGCTGCAAGGATTATCTGTGGGGCGGCAGCCGCCTGCGCACCGATTTCGGCATCAAGAGCGACCTTGAACCGCTGGCCGAAGCGTGGGTGCTGTCCTGCCACCCGGACGGCCCGAGCTATCTGCCCGACGGCACAACGCTGGCGGACTATGTGACCGCGCACCCGAAGCCCTGGGCACGGACTGCGCAAAATTTGAGCAGTTCCCGATCCTGACAAAGTTCATCGACGCCAGCAGAACCTGTCCATTCAAGTACACCGTCCAACGACTACGCGCTGAAAACGAACACCAGTACGGCAAAACCGAGATGTGGTATGTGCTGGACTGCGTGCCGGGCGCGTATCTCTACTACGGCTTTACGCACGAAATCTCCAAAGAGGAGTTTGCGGAGCGCATCAAAAATAACACCCTGACCGAGGTCCTGAACGCCGTACCGGTGCATAAAGGTTGCTTTTTATCCCGTCAGGCACGCTGCACACCATCTGCCAGGGCATCGTCGTGGCCGAGGTGCAGCAGAACTCCACGTGACCTACCGCGTCTACGACTACGGGCGCGTCGGTGCGGACGGCAAGCCCGCGCCCTGCACGTGGAAAGGCGTTGGACGTGACCCGCCGCACGCCGCCGCAAAGCACGACTTCGGCAGCCATCTTGCGCAGTGCGAGTATTTCACGGTGGACGCGAAAAAGGCGCGTTTGACGGTGTGGCTGACGAAAGAGCTTTGTCTCGCTGCTCATCACCGACGGCGCGGGCACGCTGACCTGCGGCTGCGAGACCGTGAAGGTCAAAAGGGCGAAAGCTATTTTATCCCGGATGGGTTGTGAAAAGCGGGGAGCGGTGCTGTATCTCCCAGCCGAGCGGTAGGGGCCGGGCATGCCAGCCCGCCAGTATACCCACAGCGCATTTCCCATTGCAAGAGACAGGGGCCGGGCATGCCCACGTAGGTGTCCATAGACAGGCGCTTTCGGAAGGTGCAGGGCCGGCATGCCCGGCCTACAACAGAAGTGAATACAGAAAAGACGCGGAAAACTTCCGTGGTGCGTCTTTGTGACCTGGCAGAAAGCAGCCCTCGACGTGTTCCGCGGGCAGCGGACGGTATACTCCCAATTGACCCGGCGGGGACAAGCCCGCACGGGAAACCAGCAAAGGAGGAACCGTACATGAAAAACGTCTGTTGGCGGTGCTGCTGGCCTGCTGTATGGCGGCAGGCATGGCCAACGCTGTGTTTGCGGTGGATGAACTGCCCGCCACGGCGGAGTCTGCGGCGGCGATTGCGCCCGCGACCCGGACCCGCCTGCCCGGAACCCGACATTGAGGCGGAGCCGACCCCGGCGGCTGACCCCGCGGCAACGCCGAGACCGCACGCACCCTCGTGATGGATGCGCTCGCCGCGCCCGACCCGCGGCGCAGACTGCCGTTGTCACAAGCGCAGAGCTGGTGGACAGCATTCGGACCGACGGCTGCTTTACAGCGAAGGTCAACGGCAGCACGGACAGACTCGACGGCGCTGTGTACACCTGGTACCGCAGCAGGACGGCACCAACTGGGAGGAGGTCCCGCGGCAGCTCTGCTCCGGTGATGCGTGGAACATCACGCCGGGCAGCGAGCACCGGCTGAACGCTGCGCTGGATGCCTGCATTGCCGGTGTCAGGGATGCGGAACGGCTGTACTATAAGGTCGAGGTCACCGGCACCGACGGCGCAAAACTCACCGCCGCGGCCATGCAGGTGCCCTTCTGCATCCAGCTGCAGAACGGCAGCTTTGAAACGCCGGATATTGCCGGGCTGAAGGCGTATCACAACAAAACAACAATACGCCCGCATCCCGGCTGTATTATTCCCCGGACGGTGGGACCGGCACCTTCTTTACCCAGTACCCGTCGGGGAAGGGGCATCGTCTGGCAGACCACCGGCGTGGCCAGGCACTGGTGGAAACCGCCAGCCTGTACATTGAGCTGGCGGACGGCTCCAACCGCAGCTATAACGGCACGCGGAACTACCCCGAGGCCAGCTACAGCATCGACGGCGCTTACGACGGGCAGCAGTTTGCCGAGCTGAACTGCAAGGCCGGCGCACTGTATCAGGATGTGCTGACTGCGCCCGGCACCACGCTGCACTGGTCGCTGGCCCACCGCGCCCGCGGCAGGGGTATGCAGGACTCGATGGCGCTGCTCATCGCGCCGGTGGATGTGGCAGCGCAGATCACCGACATTCTGGCGGGCGTTTCCAGCGAGGACGATAACAGGGGACTTCTGGTGCGCGCGGCGCTGGACGGACCGTGCAATACAACGGTGAGGAGGTCCCCATCCGCAGCTTCATGGTCGGCGGTGAGATCACCGACGGCAACGACCAGTGGGGCGTCCACAGCGGCGACTACACGGTCCGGGCGGGGCGGTATGTCAGCCGGTTCTTCTTCCTGGCGCTGTCCAGCGGCAAGGGGACCGGCGCGAGGGCAACCTGCTGGATAAGGTCTGGTTCAGCACCGAGCCTGCGCCGCCCGTGGCCGGGCATGCCAACCTGACGCTGCGCAAGACGCTGGCGGGCAGCCTGACCGCCGACGAGCTGACTCGCCGTGCGCGCAGGCTGACCTTCACCGTGACCCGCTCCGACGGCACGGCTGTGGCCGTCATAAGCGGCGCGGATATGACCGTCGGCACCGACCCGGCCCAGTGCAGCTATACCATACAGGATCTGCCTGTGGCGTCGGAGAGCGGCACGCCCTACACCTACACCGTGACCGAGACCGCCCACGCCGCCCCGGCGGCGGTGCTCTATTGGCGAGCCGCGCCGCCGTCAACGGCGACGCGCTGCAGCCCGCGGGCGACCCGCCGACGCTGGCCAACATAACGCTGCTGCAAAACGGCACGACCTACGCCGATTTTGAGAACACCTACGCCCGGCAGACCGGCAGCCTGCGGCTGACGAAGGCCGTGGACGACACGGCCCTGCGCGAGAGGCCGAGGCCGTGACGAACACCTTCACCGTCGACAGCCTGCCCATCGGCAGCTATACGCTGGTCTATGACGACGGCACGGCCCGCACCGTCACGCTGGACGCGCCCGGCGCGTGCCGCTCAAGGGACTGCACAGCGTAACGGTGGAGGATGTGCCCGTGGGCAGCTACACCGTGACCGAGACCGACCATCCCGACTTAGCCGGCTGGTACTGCGACCACCGCCGCCGCGGCGGGACGGTGCAGGTGCCGTCCGGCGGCGTGGAAGGCTGTCATCACCAACACCTACGCGCCGTTCCTGCACGTCACCGTGACCAAGCAGGTCACGGGCGGCATGGGCGACACGCGCCGCGGCTTTGCGTTTGCGGCGGCCATTGACGGCGCGGCGGTCACCGCGGATACCCCTATGTGCAGCCCTACGGCGGCGCGGCGCTGACCGCGGACGGCTTCACGATCCCGCACAAGGGCAGCATCGTCATCGGGCATCTGAAGCCCGGCCAGACCGTGACCGTCACCGAGGAGACGCTGACCGACTACGAAACGACAATGGACGACGGCAGCAGCGTCACGCCGGGCAGCAGCTATACCGCGACCCTGACCGGCGACGCGGCGCTGACCTGCGTCAACAACAAGGACGGCGTGCCGCCCACGGGTCTTGCGCAGGACGCGGCCCGGCAGTCTGGCTGCTGGCGGCGGGCGCGGCGCTGGCCGTGGTCAGCCGCCGCCGAAGGAGCTGCACCGTGAACGAGACACAGCGCCGCCGTGCGCTGGCGGACGTGAGGAGTTTTTCTGCGCGCCGGGGCGCTGGCCGCACTGCTGCTGGTGCTGTTCGGCGTCGTGTTCGGACTGGCAATCCAGCCGGACGACACGATGTACCCGCACCTCAAGCCCGGCGACCTGCTGCTCTACCGGCTGCCGCGCAGCTTTGCAGCGGGGGAGGTGGTCGTCTTTACACAGGATGACCGGCGCTGCACGGGCGTGTTGCGGCCCGCGGCGGCGACACCGTGGAGGTGACAGAAAACGCGCTGCTGCGCATCAACGGCAGCCTTGTGGCCGAGCCGGACATTTACGAGACGACCCCCGCTACGACGGTGACGTGACCTACCCTGACCCTGGCCGACGGCGGTATTTTATCCTCTGCGACGCCCGCGGTGCGCCCGACAGCCGCCGGTACGGCCGGTGACGGCAGAAAATATCGCCGGGCGGGTCATTGCGATTATGAGGAGGAATGAGATTTAGAGGCTATAGGGAAGAAGGATGCAGAGATACACTCGGCCCTCATCCGGCCTCGGGCGGGGCCTCAGCCACCTTCCCCGCAGGGGAAGGCACAAGCCCAAGCCTTCCCCGCGGAAGGTGCCGCCACAGCGGCGGATGAGGAGCCGACCTACCGGAAACCACCCACATAACCATACACCACCCCGAAAGGGCACATACTTATGAACATCATCAAGATTTCCGCCGTTCTGACCGCTGCTTTGCTCACGGGTGCGCTCTCCGCCACGGCGTTTGCGGCAGAGACCCTGACCACGACCACCGGCAGCATCACCTTCCGCAAGGCCATCGACGTGACGAACGCCGCGGGCGCGGGCGGCATCACAGGCACGTTGCCTTTGACGTCACCGCCGCCGACGAGGAGCGACCTGCCCGACGACGGAGGAAAAACTATGTCGGCAGCGTGGATCAGCTGGACGGCAGCGACATCATCGCCACGTTTGCGGCGGATGACAGCGGCATTGCCAACAAGGAGAGCGATGTAAGCGTTGGCTTTGACACCTCGAAGTTCGAGGGCCCGGCATCTACTACTACCACCTGACCGAGCGCGACCCCGGCATCCACGGCCTGACCGCCACGACGGCGACCTACCTGCTAAAGGTGCGCGTTGTCAACGACAATACGTCCGATCCGGACGGTGCAACGTTCAAAATTGACTACGCTACGCTGACCTCGCTCGATGACAATACCAAGAGCGACCTCATCACCAATACCTACGACCCACGGCCTGACCGTGACCAAGGCGCTGGCGGGCGACTGGGCCGACTACACCGACCACTTTATCTTCACGCTGGAGATCACCGACCCGGACGCAGACCCGGGCCGCATGGCGTCGGTCACGGTCAAACCACAAGCGCGGCGGGTGTGACGAGCAACGCCGAGGTGAAGCCCTTTACAAACGGCAAGGTCAGCTTCTCGGAGACGATCCGGGGCGGCGATATGATCGAGGTGACCGGCCTGCCCACCGGCGCGGCCTACACAATCACCGAGCGGCCTGGACGCTGAAAGTATACGACGGCCTGGACGCTGGACGGCGAGACGCTGAGCACCAAAAGGCCCTGCCCACGCAGACGGTGGGGGCCGCCGACACAGCCCTGACCGTCACGAATACCCGCAGCTCGATTGCCCCACCGGCCTGCTGCTGGACGCCGCCCTACGGCGCGATGCGCGCTGGCCGCGGGCAGCGGGCTGGTGTTCTTCCGCAAGCGCCGCCGTGAGGATTGATGCTGGACCGCGCGGCGCGGCACGCCTGGGCACGGCTGGTCAGTGCGCTGGCCGGAGCTGCTGATGCTGGCGCTGCTGGCTTTCGGCGGGTTCGCGCTCTGGCAGGACGCCGCGCTGCGCCGCGGGGCGTTTGTGGGCGCGGAGCTTTGCGGTATAAGCCCGCCGCACCGGCTGCCGACAACCCGACGCTGGCCGGGCTGCAAACCGTCAACCCCGACGTATGCGGCTGGCTGACGGTGGACGGCACGGGCATCGACTACCGTTATGCAGGGGCGCGACGAACATGGACTACGTCAACCGCGACGTCTACGGTGATTTTCCCTGTCGGGCGCGATTTTTCTCGACAGCCGCTGCGCCGCCGACCTGACCGACCCGTACACGGTGATTTACGGCCACCACATGGACAACAGCGCGATGTTCGGCGATGTGGCGCGGTTTGCGGAGGCAGACTATTTTGCCGCGCACCCGCGGGCGCATAAGTCTGCCCGACGCCGCCTATACGATCGAGCTGTTCGCCTGTGTGGTGACCGATGCCTACGATACCGCCATTTACACGCCGGGCGTTACCACGACGACGTGGGGGCGCTGCTGGACTATGCGGCGGCGCAGGCCGTGCAGCAGCGGGACATCGGTGTGACGGCGCAGGACCGGCTGGTGGCGCTTTCGACCTGCGCCGGGGCGAGACAAACGGGCGGGTCGTCGTGCTGGGGCGCTCTGCCCTGAAAGAAGGAGATGAAATGCAATGACCTTTGGCAAAACGGCCCTGCGGTGCTGGCTGCCCGCAGCGGCCCTGCTGCTGGCGCTGCTCTGCCCGCTGCCCGTGGCGGCTGCGCGGGCGGGCACGGCGATCCCCGTCAGTGTCCGCGCCGACGGCGCGGCGGACGCCGTCTATACGGTGGAGCTGACGCCGCTGGACGCGGCCCCGCGCCTGTGCAGCGTGCTCTGACCGTAAAACCGGCGGCACCGTGTATTTTACGGGCTTTGCCTTTGACGAGCCGGGGATTACCGGTATCTGGTTGCCGAGCGCAGCGGCGGCGCTACCCACGACCTACGATGCGCACAGCTACACGGTCACGGTCCGGGTGACGGGCCGCCCGGACGGCGGTCTTGCCGCCGGGCTCTGGGCCGTGCGCAGCGGGGAGACCGCGAAGGCCGACGGCGTGCTGTTTGTGAACCGGTATGACCCGCCGGAGACCGCCGCGGCAGCGGTGACTGCGTCAGCCGCGGTGGCTGGCACACGGACCGTGAAGCTGCCGCCCGGGGCGCTGCCGCAAACCGGGGACGGGTTCCCCATAGAAGCGCTGGCCGCCGCGTTTTGCGCAAGCGTCATCGGGTTTGGCACGGCGTGGAAAAGGCGGTGAACCGGGAACGGCAGCCCCGCCCACGGCAAAGGGAGGGCTGTCGCCCTCCCTTGCCCTCTCGTGCGTAAATTTTCACAGCAGTCCGTAGGGGCCGGGCATGCCCGGCCCTCCACCTTGCCATTACCGCCCATGTATCTTTTGCCCCGTAGGGAGCGGTCTTGACCCTCCGCAGCCTCCCGACGCCGCTCTCTCGCCCCAACAAAATCGCCCCCATCCGATTGCGGCTTCGGATGGGGGCTTGGGGTATCGGTTTGTGTGAGGAGGAATCATGTTCCAGGATCACGGTTGCGGCTCCGTGACCCTGTGCTTATAAGATACAGGATAACTGCTAAAAACTATGTTTTTCCTATGAACAATTTGTAAATTACCGCGCAGCCGGGCCCAACGCCCCGGCTGCGCCTTTTTGCATTTGGAAACGATGCAAAGGAAGCTGGCGGGAGCGCGGTAATTGCAGAGAGGTAGGGCCTTTCCATACAAGCACAATAGCCGTACAGCTGCGGGCCTGGTATGCCCGGCCTTGCGGTGCAGCAAAATAAAACGGGCAGTCACCCATTTTGAGTGACTGCCCGTTTGGCTTACATTCAGATAACGTTATACTCCTTCAGCAGCTTCTCCACCTCGGTGCCTTCGATCTTGAGAGCCTCCTTCATGGCGAGCTTGCCGACCAGCGGCATCTCCATGTCGGTGATCTTGCGGCCGTCGCGCAGCTTGACGGTGGCGTCCAGCAGGCAGCGGATGTCATAGACACTGCCCCAGACCTCGGGCACGCCGCGGTCTACATCCAGCAGGGTATAGACAGCCTCCATGCCGGTGCGGATGGAGTACTCGGTCGTGAAGATCGTGTTGCGGGCGGTCTCGGCAAACTGGCCGAGGAACGCAAAGTTCACAGCGCCCTCGGGTACGATGTCGGGGCGGTCGCCGGCGGCGCGCGGCATAAAGAACGCGTCAATATACGGCATCATGCAGGGCACGGTGTTGGCGCTGTTGGTCGCCATATCCTCGATCTGATCCGGCACACCGATGTGGTACAGCCACTCCATGCAGATCTCCTTGCCGGTGCAGTCGCGCATCGGCTTCTTGATATAGTCGCCCGGCTTGTCGGTAAACAGGCCGTAGACCCAGACGCAGAGCTGATCCTGGGCTGGTCGCGGAACTGCTGCTGGCGGTTCAGCGTCCAGCTGAGCAGCCAGTTGGAATCGGTGACCGTGACGATGCCGCCGGTGACGACCTTGCCGCTGAACGGGTCGCGCTTGCAGATCTTCTTGATAGGGCACGATGCGCTGGTCCAGCGTGGTGATGGTGGCGCTCATCCAGTTGGACAGCTCGGGATCATAGCAGAACTTGTCGGGTGGCCGAAGCTCGGGTCCTGCGCGGCGATCTTGCGCCACAGGTCCCAGCCGCCGCCCTCCTTCAGCTCGGGCTTGAACTCGGCGGGGGTATCCTGGCTGCCGAGGGTCGAGTTCTCGACACAGCCGCCGTTCGTGATAAAGACCAGGTCGTTCTCGGTCAGGTCGATGGAATCTTCCTGCCCGTTGTGGAGGATGTCGATGCGGGTGGCCTGCTTTTTGCCGCCGGCACAGTCGAAGGCGATGTTCGTGACCTTGGTGTCGTAGTGGAACTGAACGCCGAAGCTCTCCAGATAACTTGACCATGGGCAGAATCATCGACTCGTACTGGTTGTAGCGGGTGAAGCGCAGCGCCGTAAAGTCGGGCAGACCGCCGATGTGGTGGATGTAGCGCTGCAGATAGCGCTTCATCTCCAACGCACTCTGCCAGTTCTGGAAGGCAAACATCGTGCGCCAGTACATCCAGAAATTGGAGTTCAGGACTTCGTCGTCGAAGAAGTCGGTGATCTTCTTGTCGTACAGACCCTCGTCGGGGTCATAAAGAGACGCATGATCTCCATGGCGGCCTTGTCGCTCAGACCGAACTTGCCGTCGGTGTGGGCATCCCGCCGCGGTTGCGGGTGGCGGGGCAGAGGCTGTAGTTGGGTCAGCCTTGTTCAGCCAGTAGTACTATCCAGAACGGTGTGGTTCTCGTCCTCGATGGAGGGGATGGAGCGAAACAGGTCCCACATGCACTCAAAGTGGTTGTCCATCTCACGGCCGCCGCGCATGACGTAGCCGAGGTTCTCGTAGTGGTAGCCGTCGCAGGCGCCGCCGGGAATGGGATCCTTCTCCAGAATATGGACATGCTCGCCCTTCATCTGGGCATCGCGCACCAGGTAGCAGGCCGCGGACAGCGCCGCCAGGCCGGAACCGACGAGATAGGCCGATTTGCCGTCAACGTTGGCGGGCTTTGGGGTGGCAAAGGCTTCATAGTTACCGCTGGAATAATACATAAGAGTACCTCCTGTGATGATAAGGCCGCGTGCCTGTTGGGGAGCGGCCTGTGATTTACTTGGTATGTCTGTAGTATACCCGGCGGGCGGAACGGTTACAATCAAAAAATCCCCTTTGATAAGAATTTTATCAAAGAGGACGGATTGTATAGATTGTGGCAGAATTGTTAAGGCGGCGGTTTGCGGGCGTTACTTATCGATCCGGCACGCCTCCAGAGCCTTTGTAATATCCCCGTGGATAAGGGTCGATACCCGCTCGATGAGGGCGGCGGGGTCGTCCTTCATGCCGGTGCGGACCCATTCCAGCGTTAGGCCGACGAAGGCGTACTTGTAAAAGTTCGCAATGAATTCCTTTGTCCTCGGGCGCACGGTCATCCCGGCGGCCTCGACGACGCCGAACATTAAATCGTAGGTCAGGCGGTAGAGGTAGTTTTCGATGTGCTCGCGGCTGATGGAGTGGTAGACTTTCGTAACGAACACTTTGTCCTTCTGCACGGCCTGCAAGATCTGCAAAAGCCCTGCTGCCAGGTGTCGTAGGTTTTCTGCCCGGCCAGCGCACGGGTGGCGCTCTCGATGCAGGCCCACTCGACCAGGTCGTAGATATCCTTAAAATGGTAGTAGAACGTCATGCGGTTGACGCCGCAGTGCTCGGTCAGGTCGGTGACGGTGATCTTGTCCAGCGGCTTCTCGGCCAGCAGGTCCTTTAAGGATGCGACCAGCGCGCTTTGTCATTTGGGGACATGGGTGCGTTCTCCTTATTATAAGCGTTACGGCGGATGCGGGGCGTAGGGGACGCCGCCCCCAACCGTAGGGCGGATTCCGTATCCGCCCGTGGCCGTTTGCGGCAATATCATTATTATAAAGAAGATTATGAATTTTTAAACCCCTGCACCCGCTCCCATAGCGTCACGACCCGCTTGCGGGCTATGCAAGAAAAAAATTGCGGAAAGGGCGGAACTGTGGTATAAAAGGATAATAAATCTGGTAAGGAAGTGTACCCCATGCCTGAAATGCTGGATATTGTTGACGAAAACGGCGTACCCACCGGCCGCAGCGTGCCGCGCACGACGGCCCATGCCGAGGGCTGCGCCACCGCACCAGCCATGTGTGATCGTGCGGCGCAAAGCGGCCGCGTGCAGGTGCTTTTGCAGATGCGCTGTGCGGCCAAGGATTCCTACCCCGCTGCTACGATATTTCCTGCCGGGCACATCCCGGCGGCGGGAGTTCGTCGGCTCGACCTGCGGGAGCTGCGCGAGGAGCTGGTGTGACCGCCGCCCCCGCCGACCTGCATCGAATGCGGCCTGCGGCGGTTCCGTTTTGAGGCGGAGTTCCACGGCAAGCCGTTTAAGGACAACCAGGTCAGCAAGGTGTTCTGCCTCTGGCTGGACCGCGAGGCCGAGACTTTGCCGTGCAGAAGTCGGAGATCGATAAAATGGTTCGATCTGGACGAGGCCGTTGCCGCCGTGGAGCAGGGCACGATCCCCAACCGCATCTTCCCGGAGGAGCTGGGGATGGTGAAGAAGTTTGTGGGGCAGACCGGAGGCGGCTGCTGACGCTGATCGTATGGTGAGGGCACCCGCCCTGCCATATATAACGAAAAGGGATGTAGGGCGGCTCCCTCAGGCCGCCGCGACGTGCGGCGGAACGAACAGCCCCTTGGGGAAGGCAAAGGCTCTCCTCTTGTGTTGCTAAATCCGCAATTTTGTGTTGCCTAATGATGAAACCGTGCTATAATACAGATGTCAACGCTGGATATACACACGAGACTGCATATTTTGCAGGCACAGGCCGCATAAATGTATAACTATTCGTCAACCCGCCCAAAACAACCGCGAAAATGGAGAATCCTTTGGCAGTTTACCGCTTGCAAATGTAAAAGAGTGTATAATATACAGCAATGAATGAATAAATATTCAAGACAAACGGCAAGCAACATACCCGCGTCTTGGTAAAAAAACAGAGGGATTTCATCATGAAAAAGGATAAGAAAGAACATCAAAGGTAGTTCGGTACCTGGCGGTCTGGACACCTCATCATCATTCCTCCTGGTTGAAGGAAACTACAACAACTGTGAGGTCGTCGCAGTCTCCGGCGACGTCGGCCAGGGCACCGAGCTGGACGGCCTGGAGGAGAAGGCCATCAAGACCG
>SCPP01000278.1_pt1 | contig 58048 bp, 35 predicted proteins | sample 6106811 | NCBI WGS metagenome assembly SCPP01 (sample SAMN10720449, study PRJNA508395) | human gut metagenome | isolation source: Participant 2 stool, 15 month | host: Homo sapiens | collected 2018
GGACCTTTTTTGCGGAGTCGCAGTTGAATGAAGAATTGCTTCCTGTACAATTGCCATTTACGTATGCCCATGAACTGTCTCACCTGTTGGGGGTAAGTAATGAGGCGGAAGGAATTATTAAAGCTTAGGGTTTGTCGCTCTTCAAAGCGGCGGCGGTGCGTTATAGTGCCTATTTCGGTCTGTTGCCTATGTGCTGGTCAATGCATCTTCTGTGTTGACGGAAGAGGAATTTCGTGAATGGATTAAGACGATCCGTCGAAGTGGTGAAGAGTTATGAATATAAACGTATGTATTGGATGAGCGTTATAGTACCCCTGTTGGGTGAAATGCAGAATAAAATTTATAACCTGTTTTAAAGGGTAACAACATTCCTTCCGGTAGAAAGAATTATGCGGAAGTGATCGGGATACTGCTTTCTTTGGAAGAAAAATAGAAACAGAATGTTCAGGCTGGACTTGAATTCGATTGTGACAGTTATAACTTGATCCAAGAGTTCTACAACAAACGAGCTTTATATTGTTGCTCCACTGCTACCACTTTTCATCGGCATTTCAGCAGGAAGGGTGGTAGCAGTGGCAGCAAAATATAAAACTCTAAAGAAACTGCTCGATGATACCAAGCAATGATCAGAATCCGCCAGAGTCTACTGTTTTTGTTTCACATAATCCGAAGGCGACATTCCGTATTCGTCCTGTGAAACATTGGCGGAAATAGGCCACACTGCTGAATCCTATCATATAGTATTTCTGAAATAGTATATTGTCCGGACATCAGCAGTTCCACTCCCTTGCGCATTTTTACCTTACGGATAAATTCGTTGGCGGACATATCTGTCAGTCCTTTTATCTTGCGGTAAAGGGTAGAGTGACTCATGCACATCTTGTCGGCAATGAAAGCGATATCCATCTTTCCATTTCAGATTCTCTTCGATTATTTGCGTGATTTTCTGCAAGAATTCATTATCCAGTTTGTTTAACGAACTCACGGCACTTTCCTGTTTGGGCTGTATATCGGCCAGTGCCAGCAAAGAGGCTATTTTCTTACGGGTTTCCAACAGATTGTTGATGCGACTGTGCAGTAGCTTGGCACTGAACGGTTTGGTAAGATAGGAATCTGCTCCGGATGCATATCCTTCTTCCTTGTCTTGTAAAGAATCTTTAGCCGTCAGTAAGATTACAGGGATATGGCTGGTGCGCATATCCTCTTTTATTCGCTTGCAAAGTTCGATACCGTCCATGAACGGCATCATGATATCACTGACAATGATGTTGGGAATTCGTGCCTGTGCCAGTTCCCAGCCTTCTTTACCATCCTTGGCAGTGATTACTTCATAGATATCTGTAAAAGAGCTCCGGATATATTCCCGTATGTCTGTATTGTCCTCTACCACCAGTACAATGGGATGATTTTCGGTTGGTGTATCGGTAATGGTGGTTTCCTCTGCATCCATCGGCTTCTTTTCCATATCATGTTGGGCATGGATAGCGTTGGGATACGTATTCTCGGTGAGCAGGCGCAGCGTGAATGTGGTTCCCGTATCCACTGTGCTTTCTACTTTCAGGATTCCTTCGTGTAACTCACTCAAACCTTTGACCAGAGCGAGCCCGATTCCCGAACCCGATGCCTGATATTTGCTTTTTGCCTGATAATAGCGATCGAAAATGTGTGGTAACGCTTCGGCGTCAATGCCATGACCGGTATCACTGACACTGATTTCCGTGTATTTTATCTGGTTCTCTTCTACTGAACGGAGTGATAAGGTGATATCTCCCTCGGAAGTATATTTGGCAGCATTGCTCATCAGGTTGTCCAGTATGATGGTGATCATGTCCGCGTCATAGAAGATTTCCGTATCTTCTGTTTCGATATGAATATGATAATTTACTTTGTTATTGGGATTCAGCTCTTTGTAACGTAATCCCACTTCCTGTACCAATTGTCCCAGATCTCCCTTGGCCACAGATAATTTACGGTTCTGGGTCTCGGTCTTGCGGAATTCCAGTATGCGGTTTATCAGATTCAGCAGACGGGTGGCGCTATCATGAATGATGCTGATTTTGTTGGCGTGTTTGGGAGACAGGGTGGCATCACTCAACAGGTCTTCCAATGGACCTAGAATCAGCGTGAGCGGAGTACGCAGTTCATGGGTGATGTTGGTGTAGAAGCGCAGGCGTTCTTCATTCAGTTCTTGTTTGTTCAGATTTTGCTTGCGTTCCACTTCCAGTGAACTTTCTAAGTCCAGTTTACGTTTATAAAAACGGAGCAATGCATATAATGCGAAGATAAACAATATGACATAACCCAATTTGGCATACCAGGTAAGCCAAAGGGGAGGAGCAATTACCACTGTCAGTTGTGCTGCATTCTCGTTCCATTCCTGATTGCGAAATCGGGTTTTCACTTTAAACACATAGTTGCCGTGCGGTATGTTACGGAAGGTGACCTGATTATCTCCTTGGGTGCTGTACCATGCATTCTCAAGTCCTTCCAGCATATATGAAAATTCTACTTGTGAACTTTGTGTATAATCCAACACATTGAAAGATATGTTGAAAGTGTTTTGATTATAAGGTAGCTCAACAATTCTGTTACTGATTGGAACCGGTAACCGGGTATCCCTGCTTTCTGTCTGTTTATTATAGATAAAGAATTGGGTGATGGTAACAGGGGAAACTTCGCGTGGTGATGATAGTTCACGCGGATTGAAATAACATGCCCCGTTTTGGGAGCCGAAAAACAGAGTACCGTCTGGAGTGATGCAAGTGGAACCATCCATGAAATCACCCATAGGTATACCGTCATGATAATTATAATTGTAGAATCTTTTGTTTTTTTCATCTAGACGAGAAATGCCACCATTGGTGCTTATCCATATATAGCCGTCATGGTCTTCCTGTATGGCACGTACCTGTGTGTTTTCCAAACCTTCCTTTGCACCGAATGACACAAAGATATTAGGTTGACTTACATCTTTAAAAATAATAATACCTTCCCGGGTGGCAACAAGAATGCGTTTGCGAGAATCTTCCATCATATAATTCACGGCATTGGATGGAAATGAATGGTCTGTTGTGAAATTATAAAGCTTTTTATCATCTTCATCAAACACCACTACTCCTTTGCCGAATGTTCCTACCCATAATTTTCCGTTTTTGTCCCGTATGATACCGTGTACCATAATATCGGGTAACTGGGCGTTTAATTCTTTCTCGTACGACAATTGGTTATTAAAATAAGAATAAATTCCCGTTTGGGTACCTATCCATATCTTGCCGTTTATATCCTCACTGAAGGAGCAGATATCGAGGAACTCCGAGCCTTTATCTCCTATCCGGGTGATACGTCCGTCTTTGGGAGTATAAAGCAATATGCCATTTTTATAAGTGCCTAGCCACAGTCGTTCTTGTTTGTCTTGGTAAATCACATTGATATGTGTTTGTGGGTGCAGCCGGCATTCGTGTAAAGAGAAGTTTTTTGTTTTCTTTCCTTTTTCATAAATTCCTAATTCACCTTCTCCTCCCAGCCATATTTGGTGATTATCTGCCCATAATCCCCATACTTGTTTATTATTGATCTTACCTTGTTTTTCAATAGTATAGGCAATGGTGTTGAATAATGGCTGTGCATAACTGATAAAATCCACTCCACCGCGGTAGTTGCCAATCCAAATATTTCCGAATGAATCTTGTATGATGCTTCGTGCATTGGGTCCGGATAATCCATGGTTGTCATTTGTTACCGTAATATTGGAGAATGTAATTTTTTCTGGAGATATAAATGTATTTTCCCTGAGATTGAGAATACTCACTCCTCCCATGTTGGTACATATCCATAGAGTGCCGTCTTTCATTTGTTTGATATCAAGAATCTGATCTGATAATAATGAGTTTTCATTTCCTTCTATGTGTTTGAATGTGATGAATTTTTCGCTTTGCGGATTGAAAAGTGCCAGACCGTTGTTGGTGCCTACCCATACGTTCTTATTCTTGTCTATGCATAGAGCGCGTACTTCATTATCGGGAATGCTATAAGGATTATTGGGGTCATGCTGATAATTTTTTGCAGTACGGTCTTTAAGGGATACAATGCTTAATCCTCTGAGATGATGGCCAATGTACAAATTGCCGTTACCGTCCTCTTTTGATACCCAGTTATTACCTTCCAGACCTTTTACATTCTTAGAAGAATAGGGGGTAAATAATTTGGTTTTCCGATCATAGTAATCAACTCCGAAATGATAATGTGTGATCCATAAGCCGCTGTCGGCAGCAACAGATAAGTCTGTGATATCATTACTGAGCATATAATTGCTCGTGGCAGGAATGCGTGATATGGTTTCTGTTTCATAATCAAAATAACAAAGTCCATCTCGTTGTGTGCCTATCCAGACTTTGTTTTCATAGGGGTCTGCAAGTACGACATTCAGTTCGTTACCACTCAATCCTGAATTATTCTTGGTATAGATGTTGAATTGACGTCCATCAAACCTGTTAAGACCAGATTCGGTTGCTATCCATAAGTAACCCTTTTTATCTTGAGTAACACTGACTACATAATTGCTGGACATACCGTCTTCCACTCCCAGGCGTTTGATAACATAAGGTTGTGCAGATGCATGGAACAGATAAATAAGACTTAATAATAATGAGATTGAAAATGAATATGTGTGTTTCATATAAAGGTACTTTTATGAGTACAAATATATAGTATTTTCTAAAATATTTCTGTTAATGTACATGACATATTCAGTATACGACAACTAAAAACTCGTTATGAACGATTTTTATATCCTTCTTGCTCAGTTTTTCTCTACTTGTCTTTTACAATATTTTTATATTTGTCTCGGGAAAATAAAACAGATTAAAAATTCTAATGCTTATGAAAACATAGACTTAGGTTCTTTGCAGGTTTGGTCCGGATGCCTTTATATACAATTCGGAGTTAGGAATGAGAGTTTATTACCTTAATTAAATCTAATTATCCTCAAATCCGCAACTAAGCCCTTGAACGTCCTTATTGCGTTTACACGTCCTCTCATTACTGAATTTGCAGATAATTTGAACTTGAAGCACCCACTTCTGCCTACAATATCCCCTTACCCCACAATGTGACTTGAGGCAATACACAATATCATTCCCATAAGTTGTAGGCATTATCCAAAATCAGTCTGGAAAACATCTGCGTAAGCATTATTACAGGTATAGATGTTCAGCACATACCGCCTTGATGTCCTGATCCACTTGGCTGGTACAGAGATAAACCTGAAGACAAACGCTTTTATGCGACTTGTTGCATTGAGCCCGAACTTCTTTACGTCAAGTCTTTGAATAATGGCCTTGTAAAGTTACGGATAAGTGCTGTAAGAAGGAACACTGTGTTCTCTGCCATGAAGGATTTGGGCAATCAGTCCCACCCGAAACCATTGTTCATATCATCGAAGATACGTTCCTTTCCTCCACGAAGGTTATAGAACTCGACAATTTCTCTTACGGAAGAATCATAGTCGTTAGTCAGGATACAACGGTATGTGTATTCTCCTTCCCAAAAATCCTGCACACCATCCATCCGTTTCTGTCTTTGAATCACAAGTCGATATGCCTTACCTTTCCACTTCTCAACAAGGATAGAGTTCAATTCAAACTCAATGCCATTGATTTCCTCAGTTTTCCAGCCTTTGAGAGCAAAGGTGTCATTGTAGATCGAACTGCAGCGGTTAGCACGGATATAGAAGGACTTGCAGTGTTTTTCTATTTCCTCCGATTTCCTCGGAACATGATCCACAATCAGCTCTGAAGCGATTGATAGTGAGCCCATTCTGTTCAAATCTCGCAAAGAACCTCTTCAGCGTGTCCTTCTGATGGAAACGAACATTTGTGTTACCATCGCTATTCTCTATACCGACTATCAAATCGCCAATAACCGCCACGCCAGGGCGATAACCAAGGAACTTCTTGTATGTAGGCTTTGCATCATACTTCTCTGTCTCTATGAACTGATGGTCGAAATCAACATCATACATCTCACCCTCTTTCAGTTGGCCAGATGCAAATATACAATTGAGCAATAAAGTATTGAGAGTGTCAGCCGTATTGAAATCGTAGGTCTTGCCCATATCTGATGTGTATGAAATGTTTTCTTGCGTCAACTCCTTTATCGCCCTGAGGATAGTATCAGAGCTACAAGTGCGAAGTGTCGGATGAAGCGAGAGGTGGTTCATCAAATGAGTAGTGACATCCTCAATACATGAACCGCTACAGAAGTAGATACTCATGAGAGAACGGATGATTTCGCTGTACTGATAACCGAACGATCTACACCTTAGACCGAGGGTTGAGTCGATTACAGATGATAATGTGGAGTCAAATTGCTCCATGATTGAAAATAATCCCCCAAAAGGAGTGAGTCTCTCAGATTTAATTTGTATCTTCGCCATGTCTATCGTCGGATTCTCTTGTTTTTTTTGCAACACTAAGATAAGTGAAAATTCTGACATGGCAAAATCCTGAGCAACTTTTTGTTGCTCAGGTACTTAAAAAGTTTAATTTATAATAGTGTTGCGGAATTAAGGATTATAAAAGAAAGACGATGAAAGAAAATTCGTTTAAAAGAAATCGAAAGGCTATGATGGCTTTGCTGCTTTGCACAGGTTTCATTGTAACTCAGCCAATCAGTGTTATGGCTGAAGAGATTATGATTTTTGCTCAAACTGCTCAGCAACAAAAACAATCCGTTTCAGGAGTTATTAAAGATGCTACGGGGGAACCTGTAATTGGTGCTAGTGTGCTAGAGAAGGGGACTACGAATGGTACAATTACCGATTTTGATGGTAGATTTACGTTGAATGTAATTCCTGGCACTACACTAATAATCTCTTATATTGGTTATAAGACGGTAGAAATGAAAACTGTAGCAGGACAACCAATAAATTTAACATTGACTGAGGACAGCGAAATGTTGGAAGAAGTGGTAGTGGTAGGGTACGGTACAATGCGTAAGAAAGACTTGACAGGTTCGGTAGTACAAATTAACCCTTCCAAGATTGCTGATCAAAATCCGACTTCTGTTCAAGATGTTTTGCGCGGTACACCAGGATTGCAAATAGGTTATGATGCATCGGCTAAAGGTAGTGATGCTTCTATTTTGCTACGTGGACAGAATTCTTTAGGTACCAATGCAAGCCCAATGATTGTATTGGACGGTATGGCTTTTTATGGTGAACTTTCTGAAATTAATCCTGATGATATTGCACAAATTGATGTGTTGAAGGATGCTTCTTCTGCTGCTATTTATGGTGCTAAGGCTGCTGCCGGTGTCATTATTATCACGACAAAGAAAGGTAAGGAGGGTAAGCCGGTTATTAATGTAGGTGCTAATCTTTCGGTTTCTAGAAAATCAGATTATCGCGATTATTTTGATGCGGCTGGTTATTTGAAATTTCATCAGGACTGGCGTAAAATGTATTATACGTATGGACAGGGTGAGGATGGTTTGTATGACTACTATCAAGCAAAAGATGGTAGTGGTAATTTGTTATATCCAGCTGGTTATTATGATGACCCCCGTACCTTGACAGAAGGAGAACAGAAAGCATGGGCCTCCAATATAGGTGTCAGTGGTATTGGTCTTAGTGAAGGTGAATCCATGCTTGGTCTGTTTGCCCGTCGTTTAGAATTCAATAATTCTCCGATGATGATGGAAAATTTTTTGAATGGTCGTATGGTTGATTGGAATGATGCCACTTTCCGCACTGGTTTCAATCAAGATTATAATGCAAGTATTTCGGGAGCTACTGAACGTGTGAATTATTACTTTTCATTAGGTTACATTAATAATGAAGGAGCTGTACAGGGTAATGAATACAATGCTTTCCGTTCTAACATGAAAATCAATGCGAAGATTACAGATTGGTTGGAGGTAGGAGCGAATGTTAATTTCCAGGACCGTTCGGATGGAGATATTCAAGTATCTCTTGGAAGTAATTATTGGGATAATAATATGTTGCGTAATTCTCCATATGCTTCCATGTATGATAACAATGGTAATTATGAGCAATATCCTATGTCTGGTTTGCCTACCAATGGTGGGTACAATTACTACTTTGATCGTCAGTATTACGATTTGGAAAAGGGGTATACCGTATTAAATACTATTTTTAATGCAAAAATTACTTTGCCAGCAGGTTTTTCTTATCAATTCAATATTGCTCCTCGTTATCAGTGGTTCTATGACCGTTATTGGATGTCTGCTGATTTGCCTAATGCATCTGCTGCTGATCGAGGTGTGAATCGTGGCTGGTCGAAAAATTTTGATTGGAATTTGAACAACACCATTACATGGGACAAGATATTTGGCGAGCATCATTTCACCGCAATCTTAGTACAAGAGGCTGAAGAACACCGATATTGGAGTGATAATGTTAATGCACGTAACATCACGCCGAGTGATGCTCTAGGTTTCCATTATACGCAAGGGGCTAACAAGACTCAGAGTGGCTTTAGTACTAATGATACTCATTATACTGCTGCTTCCTATTTGGGGCGTTTATTCTATAGCTTCAAGGATCGTTATATGTTTACAGGAACATTCCGTCGTGACGGTTACTCCGGTTTCGGTTCTAATAATCCTTGGGGTAACTTTGGATCTGTTGGGCTTAGCTGGGTATTCTCTGAAGAAAACTTTATGTCTGATGCTCACGATTGGATGGATATGGGTAAGTTGCGTTTGTCTTGGGGAACTAATGGTAACCGTGAATTTGGAGATGTTTACTCTACGTTGTCTAATTTGTCACTGGCAGGTGGAAGTATGGTATATTACCAAAATGGTAACTCGAACGTTGTCAATCCACTTTATATGAGTCGTTTGGCTGCACCTAATTTAGAATGGGAAAAGACTAAAGCGTGGAATATCGGTTTGGATTTTTCATTTTTGAATGGAAGACTTACTGCTAACATGGATTATTATTTGAAGAAAACAACAGACATGATAATGAGCCAGCGTTTGCCGAGTTTTTCTGGTTTCGGTTCCATCATGGCCAATTTGGGTGAAGTACAGAACCAAGGCTTTGAAATCGCTTTGAATTCTACAAATATTCAAAATCGGAATTTTATATGGAATACTTCCGTAGGATTTTCTATTAATAAGAATAAAATTAACCATATCTACTATGATTATGACGAGAATGGTGTAGAGAAGGATGATACCTCCAATGGTTGGTTCATCGGTCAGGCAATCGGTACTATATGGTATTATGAAACCGATGGAGTTTGGCAGAATACTCCTGAAGACATTGCTTCTGCTGCTTTGGTAGGGCAGAAACCGGGTGATCCGAAAGTGGTGAATCACTATACTGAAGATGACCGGATTTTAGAAGATGGTACTCGCATACCTGTCTACAATGATAATGATAAGGTTTATCAAGGGACTACAGCTCCTCCTGTTTACTGGAATTTACGTAACGATTTCACTTTGTGGAAGGATTTGACTCTTTCTGTTTCATTATACTCTTATATGGGACACAAGAGCCGTGCTGGTTATTGGTTGAATCAGGAGAACGGAGGGTCACAGGTAACTAACGGCTTTAATGTGGCAGCTCGTAAATATTGGACTCCTGATAATCCGACTAATGATTATTGTCGTTTGAATGCTGCAGGTCCCAATACGGGGCTGGCTAATGGTGTAGATAAAGTTTACAACCGTAGTTTCGTTCGTTTGGATGACATAACTTTGGGTTATACTTTGCCACAGAAATGGACTAGGAAATTTATGATAGACCGCATCCGTCTTACTGCAAGCTGTAAAAACGTCTGTACTTTTGATAATTGGGAATATGGTGATCCCGAAACTGGCGGATTGGCTACACGCACTTTTAACTTTGGTATTAATGTAACACTCTAATTTCTGAAAAATATTATGAAAACAAGCAATACGATATTTACAAAAGCATGTATGGTACTGGCTGCGACCGCTTTGGTGAACGTTGGCTGTACGGATGATTTTTTGAAACAGGACCCTTTGTCGTTTTACAATCCCGAAAATACTTACACAACAGAATCTGGTTTGCAATCAGCCTTGGCTATGTGTGATTATGGCTTGAAAGAAATGCTGATGGACGGAAATGGTAACGTGATGCCTATGGCTTCCCTTTATTTCATGACAGATATTGGTCTGTATGGGAAAACCGATGCGGGCGATATGCAAGATGATTTTGCCAATAAGATAACTCCGACATCCGGTATGAAAGGTGGTGGGGATGAGAATGCTATGTCACGTTTCTGGGACCGCACATGGAATAGTGTGACTTTTGCAAATACTATTATCTCCAATGTAGGTAAAGTAGAAGGGTTGGATCCCACTTTGCGCGATGAGTATTTAGGACGTGCTTACTTTCATCGCGCCTATGCCTACTATCACGGTGTATTATTGTTTGGCGATATACCTTTAATTACGAAGCTGATTGAAGTACCTAAACAAAACTATAAATCCACGAGTAAAGAGGCAATCTTCCAAATGTTGGTGCATGATTTGGAATTCGCTGTAAAACATGTGTCTCCACAGAAAGAGATCGGTTATATAGGTACTGTCAACCAAGAAGCATGTAAGCAATTGCTTATCAAGTGTTATTTAGTTGTAGGTGAATATCAGAAAGCTGAACAATTAGCTACCGATTTGATTAACAATCATGGTTTGGCTTTAATGAATGCTCCGTTTGGAACGAATGTTTCTTCTGGTAATCCGGAAACATGGCCGGTAGAACGTAATGTAATTTGGGATTTGCATCGTGGAGTAAATATAACTGATGCTTCTAATACGGAAATGATTATGCCTATTTTGAATTATTATGCTGAAGGTTTCATTTCCTATCCGCAGATGCGAGCTATGTGTGTGCATTGGAGTAATGGTATTATCCGTGATCCTCATAACTTAGGATCTCCAACTTATAATTATGCACGTACTGCTGGGGAATATGATGCGAAATTAGATTGGGTACGCGCTATGGGACGTGGTATTGGTTGTTTCCGCACTTCTTATCATTATAATCAGACCATTTGGAATTATGATGGTGAAACAGATTGGCAGGATATGCGTCATAATCGAGAAATAGGTAATTGGATGGAAATGACGGATCTTAAATACAATAATCCAAATTCTGCTTATTATGGGAAAAACATGATGCTTTATGCACCAGAAGATTATTATGATCCGGAATCAGGTGATTTGTTGGTGAGAAAAGGGGATTTGCTTTGTTCTGATACTATTCGTAGTTGGTTCCCGACTCCATTGTACAAAGTATATATACTTGATCAAAATGCTGAAGAAAATATGGGGGCTAATCAGTTTAATGGAGCAACCAAGGGCAATAGTGTGTCTAATGGTAATCTATACTTGTTCCGTTTGGCAGAAACTTACTTACTTCGCGCTGAGGCTAAGTTCTACCAAGGTAACCCGATTGGCGCTGCAGAGGATGTGAACGTAGTTCGTCGTCGTGCTAATGCCAAAAAGATGTTTACTACTGTAACTATCGGTGACATTGCTGATGAACGTGCTCGGGAATTGTATTTGGAAGAATGGAGACAGCCTGAATTGACTCGTATTTCTTGGTGTCTTGCTCGCAGTGGTCAGCCGGATGAATGGGGAGAAACTTATAATCTGTCTACTTGGGATAAGCAGAGTGGTACGGATTTGAATGGAGGAAGCTATTGGTATAAGCGTACTACGCGCTACAACATTTTCAATCATGGGCCTATTGTTTCCAACAAGGAATTGAATTATCAAGTAGATAAGCGTAATCTGTTTTGGCCGATTCCCAACTCGGCTATTACTGCTAATACAGGTGCGCGGTTGCGGCAAAATTATGGATATGACGGCTATGATGAAGCGATTCCGATGTTTACTAATTGGGAAGAAGCAGTGGCTGATGAAGAATTGACAAAATAATGATAGTTTTCAACAGGCGTTGTTGATACTGATAAAGCAAGTCTGATTAACTTGCGAATTAGATTATAGGAGGACTACGGCTTGAAGTGATTTTAACCCGTAGTCCGTTTTTTTAGACCTTTTAGGTAGAGGAATATAAAATTCGGAATTCATTATAGAAAAATCGTTCATGCTTAATTTTTCTACTACTCTTGATTATTTTTTAGCCTTTTTTATTCTTTTAAAGCTTTAAGTTTGCAACGTGAAAAATAGATAAAACGAACTTTAAGTATAATGCTTATGAGGAATAAATCTGCCCCCGATTAATATTGGGAATGTGACAAAATTTAGCCCAAGGAGTTTCTAATCATAACTCTATTCGGATAATATTATTACCTATAATCTAATTTAATAAGAAAAACGATGAAATCAAACTCGTTCTTAAAAAATCGAAAGGCTTTGACAGCCTTATTGCTTTGCACAGGTTTCGTTGCGACTCAGCCGTTCAGTGTGATGGCCGAAGAAATTGTAACTGCCGTACAAACTGTCCAGCAACAGAAACAATCCGTATCAGGTACGATTAAAGATCCGGTAGGGGAACCGGTTATTGGTGCCAGTATTTTAGAGAAAGGTACTACCAATGGTACAATTACTGATTTCGATGGTAATTTTACATTGAATGTGGCTCCAGGAGCTACATTGGTTATTTCTTATATAGGATATAAGAATCAAGAGATGAAAGTTATTCCGGGAAAATCACTTAACATTATTTTGCAAGAGGATACAGAAACGTTGGAGGAAGTGGTGGTAGTCGGTTATGGTGTGCAGAAGAAATCAGATGTGACCGGTTCTGTTACTTCAGTAGGGAAGGAGCGTCTGGGAAAACTTCCGGTGACGAATGTATTACAAGCTGTTCAAGGTGCGGCGGCAGGTGTTACTATTACACAAACATCTTCCATTCCGGGCGATGCACCGGATGCTTTGGTGCGTGGCCAGAATTCCATCAATGCTAATTCCGGGCCATATATTGTTGTGGACGGTGTGCCTATCAGCAAGTCGGGAGGTACATTGAATGATATCAATCCGAATGATATTGAATCCATGGAAATTTTGAAGGATGCTTCGGCCACTGCCATTTATGGTACAAACGGTGCGAATGGTGTTATTTTGATTACTACTAAGCGTGGTACTTCCGGCAAGCCGACTATTCGTTATAACGGATATTTCGGAGTGGAGGATTTTTCTCATAAACTAGATTTCTGTGATGGTGCGCAAATCACTCAACGTTATAGAGATTATGTGTCACAGAACCCCGGAGAAACCATGTATAATGATTATGTGAAGAATGCATACGAAGCGGAAAATCAGGCCAATGGTATAGAGAATGATTGGATTGATGCTGTATCGCAAACTGGTATCATCCAAGACCATAACGTAAGTATCGGCGGTGGGGCGGATAATGTGAAGTATTACGTTTCTGCCGACTATATGAGTCAGAAAGGTGTGTTGAAAGGGTTCAACTACAAACGTTACTCTATTCGTACGAATATTGATATGAATGTGACTGATTATATGAAGGTGGGAACTAATTCCTATATAGTATCTCATAACCGTGACGGTGGACGTGTTAACTTTCTGATGGCTGAGGCTATGTCTCCTTATGCAAAAATGTATGAAGAAGACGGCAGCTATTGCATTAATCCGATGTACAGTGAAACTTTGTTTACCAATCCGTTGATGTGGACTACTACTAATCCCGAGCGTCGTCAGTGGAATATCAATATAAACGGTTATGCCGAGATTGATTTCGGAAAGTTGATTTCTCCTCTTAAAGGATTGACCTATAAATTCAATGGTGGTTATGCATATATGCCCAAACGTTATAATAATTATGAAGGTAAGTCGGTGAATAATAAGACCGGTTATGCTGAAATAAAGAATGAAGAAACACAAAGTTATACCATAGAGAATATCCTTGCTTATAATCGTGATTTTGGAAAGCATCATTTGGATTTGACAGCTTTGTATGCCGCTTCACGTAAGAAATATCAACGTTCGCAAGCTATGGCCAGCAAATTTATTAATGACGACCAGCAGTGGCATAACATGGGTAGTGCGGAAACACCTAGCGTAGCTTCATATACCGACCTTTATACTACTGTTTCACAAATGGGACGAATTAATTATTCTTATGACAGCCGTTACTTGTTTACATTTACAGTGCGTCGGGACGGTTCTTCTGTTTTCGGTGATAATAACAAATACGGTGTATTCCCTTCTGTCGCTTTAGGTTGGAATATTGCTCGTGAATCATTTATGGAATCTTCCAGTAATTGGTTGAACACATTAAAGCTGCGTGCGTCTTATGGTAAAGCGGGTAATGAGGCCATCGGAGTATATCAGTCACGTGTGAAGATGGATTCAGGCATGTTGGCTTTAGGCGGAGCTTCGAATGCAGGTTTATGGCCCAATGATTTGATGGGGAATGCGGATCTGACTTGGGAAACCACAAAGAGTTTCAATGTCGGTCTGGACTTCGGACTTTGGAATAACCGTTTGACAGGTAATATTGATGTCTATTTCTCAAAGACCAACGATTTGCTTCTGAAACGTAATTTACCTAAAGTAACTGGTTACAATACCGTGTACTCCAATATGGGTGAAACAGCTAATAAAGGTGTGGAATTGACACTGAATTCCCGTAATATTGTTTCAGGCGATTTTACCTGGAGTTCCAATTTGGTATTTTCATGGAATAAGAATGAGATAAAAGACCTTTATGGAGACGGACAGAACGACTTGGGTAACCGTTGGTTCCTTGGACATCCGATAGGCGTGATTTATGATTATACAATGGTTGGAATCTGGCAGGAAGATGAGATAGCCCGTGGCGACCATTTGAATTGGGACCCGATTGCAGAAGCTGGTGATGTGAAGTTGGCGGATATCAGTGGCCCTGACGGAGTACCTGATGGCAAGATTGATGACAATGACCGTACCATCAAAGGGCAGACAACACCGAAATGGATTGGTGGTCTGACGAATACGTTCACTTATAAGGATTTTACATTGAGTATCTTTATCCAGACTACACAAGGATTGAAAAAGAACAATTCATTGATCGGTATGGCAGGTGATGAAATGGGACGTCGTAATACCACTACTGAAATAGGTTATTGGACTCCGGAAAACAAGAGTAACGAATGGCGTTCATTGCGTAAGAACTCAAACAAACATGGATATGGTTTCCCTTGTGATGCCAGTTATACACGTATCAAAGACATCACATTAAGTTATACTTTCCCACAGCGCATGATTCAGAAGATGGGTATCGGTGGTTTGCAGCTTTATGTGAGCGGACGTAACCTGTTTACTTTCACGGATTGGGTAGGTTGGGATCCTGAAGCTCGTCAGGTAGCTCGTGGTAATAGTTCATGGGATAGTACAAGAGGTGAAACTGTATATGACAGCAGTAACTACCCGATGACTAAGAGTTGTGTATTTGGAGTTAATTTAACATTCTAAAAAACGAAGAACTATGAAATTTAGAAATATATTATTAACAACTTTTGCTGCATCGGCATTTGTTATTGGGACTACATCATGCAGCGATAGTTTTCTGGATGAGAAAATGTACTCTAGTTATGGTCCGGAAGTATCAGATGTAAATGCGAAATTGGTAGGTCTGCACCGTCAATATGCTGCTATATGGGGAATGTCCAGTCAGCAGGGATTTGTAGGATGCTGGCAGGTAGGTACGGATGTAGGTGCTCCCGGTGACACTCAGGGGGTAGAGGTTCCTTTTTACAGATATCAGGAATTGAATGCAGAGAATGCAGGGGTAAGTTTCCTTTGGGAAAAATTATATGAGCTCATTAATAGTGCGAATCAGATTATCGCTTCACAAGCTGAAGGCGGTGATGCGGCGGCAACAGCCGAAGCCATGTTTTTTCGTGCTTATGCATACAATATGTTGGTGACATTATGGGGAGATGTACCTTTAGTGACAGAATCTACTAGTATTCCGCGTACAGATTATACCCGTAATGCGGTTGCCGAGGTGGATGGAGTCATTGATTCTGACTTGGTTTATGCCATGTCTAATCTTCCGGTAGTGGGAGCTGCCAAAAATGAAAGCCGTATAAATCAGGACATGGCAAGACAGTTGGCAGGAGAAGCCTATCTTCGGATGGGTATGCGTGATGCTTCCTATTTCAAAAAGGCGGAAGATGCGGTGACGCCTATTATAACAGGTGGTAAATATGAACTGATTTCAGCAAGATATGGTAAATATGCGGCCGAGCCGGGTGATTATTATCATGATATGTTCCGTTGGGGGAATCAGCGTCGTTCACAGGGGAATATGGAGGCTATCTGGACTTTCGAAATGGAGTATAACCGTGATGTGAATGGCGGTACAATTGACAATCCGCAACAACGCCGTAACTGGGTTCCTGCTTTCCATAAACTGGATGGTATGGTGAATGCGGATTCCATAGGCGGTCGTGGTAATGGCCGTTTGCGTATCAGCAATTTTGTGAAATACGGATTGTATGAGAAAGGTGATATCCGTAATTCTAATTATAATATCCGTCGTGTAATGTGGTATAACAAGCTCGGTTTTTCAAAAGAAGTTGGTATTGATGCTAAAGGGTTCTTGGTGGATAAAGACAAAGGTGTAAGAAATGTGACATTAAAAACGGGCGACCAGGTCATCCCTCACGAGGGAGATTCATTGAACGTATTTTATCCTCATCCCACTAAATGGGGGGCTTATGATGAAACCGATGATTTTGGTTATGCTGTAGTGAAGGACTGGCCTGTGATGCGTTTGGGAGAAACTTACTTGCTCCGTGCAGAGGCTCGTTTCCGTCAGGGGAATACACAGGGGGCGGCTGATGACATCAATGTGTTGCGCGACCGTGCCTTTAAAGACTATCGTGCGGTGGCTCCGGGTGCTGGTAAAGTAACGGCTGATCAGATTGACATTGACTTCATTTTGGATGAACGTGCCCGTGAATTGATTAGTGAGGAGAACCGTCGTATGACTTTAGTCCGGACCAATACGTTGGCCGAACGTATCAAACTGAATGGGGATATGGAACCTGCCGCACCAAGCAATAAGGTGATTACAGGTTTTGATGCCAATATCCATACACTGCTTCCGATACCTCTCACCGAGATTCAATTGAACAAAGACGGAGATTTGAAACAGAATCCGGGTTATTGATTCTGTCGGATATAAGTAAGAAGATAGATATATAAAATATTGAAAGAGCATGAAGGGCATATCTCTTAAAGAGAGTGCCCTTATTTTATTTCCTCTAGTTTGGTAAATCCGACGTGATTTATTTCTTTAGAAAGAATAAAAAGCGGCTTTTGGCTGATTTCTGTCCTATTTTGCACGAATTATACCCCCTTTTTTATTAGCAGAATATGTATTTTTGAGGAATAAAAAACAGCTGTATCGGGTTGGAACTCGATGACAGGTAATGAATAACCCCATAAAATACTATGATGCGACTTTTATTATCTCTTTTATTGCTTTTGTCATTTTTGCAGATGAATGCACAGACTTATCCTAAAGTGATTCTTCCGGGTGATTATCCTGACCCTTCCATTATGCGTGACGGCAAGGATTACTACATGACTCATTCTCCTTTCTATTACGCTCCCGGATTCTTAATCTGGCACTCGCAGGATTTAATGAACTGGGAGCCGTTATGTCGTGTCATGCCTCAATATGAAGGCTCTGCCATGGCACCTGATTTGTTGAAATACAAAGATACTTATTATATTTATTATCCTGCCGCAGGAACCAATTGGGTGATGTGGGCGAAAGATATTCGTGGGCCGTGGAGTCTTCCCGTAGACTTGAAGGTAGGAGGAATTGACCCTGGTCATGTCGTGAATAGGGAGGGAAATCGCTATCTTTATGTGGATAAAGGGGAGGTGATCCGGTTAACAGAAGACGGACTTGCTACCGTTGGGGAGAAGAAGAAAGTATATGACGGATGGAAATATCCTGATCATTGGGATACGGAATGCATGTGTCTGGAGTCCCCGAAACTGAATGAACACAATGGCTACTATTATCTCACTTCTGCTCAAGGAGGAACCGCAGGACCCGCAACCAGCCACATGGTTGTATCAGCCCGTTCAAAAAGTGTGACCGGCCCCTGGGAGAATTCACCTTACAATCCCATTGTGCATACATATAGTGCAACGGATAGTTGGTGGTCTAAAGGCCACGGCACGTTGATAGATGATGTGAACGGCAACTGGTGGATTGTTTATCATGCATATGCCAATGGCTATCATACATTAGGACGCTCCACCTTGATTGAACCGATAGAATGGACGGAAGACGGCTGGTATCGTACCGTATCTGCCGCTACCCCTGTCACTCCGGAGCAGGAAATCAAACATGGATTGGAACTGTCCGATGATTTCAAAGGTCCTCAATTGGGACTTCAGTGGACTTTTTGGAAAGAATATGCTCCCAAATCCCTGACTTTCAAGGAGGATATCTTATGGATGAAGGCCAAAGGTCGGACTCCTGCCGACGGACGGGTGTTGTTGACCACCGCTGAAGACAAAAATTACGAAACACAAGTGGAAATCCGGACAGGGAATGGAAATGTGGCCGGGCTTATCCTGTATTATAATGAAAAGGCTTATGCCGGAGTCGTTTCCGATGGAAAGAGATTCTATATTTACCGGAATGCGGAGCACAAGACGGAACTTCCCAATCGTATTGGGAAACATTTCTTTGCCAGACTGCACAATTGCGGTAACCGTCTGTCCGTCGAGGTGAGTAAAGACGGGGAAGAATGGACTGTCCTTGCCAGTGATATGGATGTTTCCTCCTTGCATCACAATAATTATGGTGGTTTTTATGCTTTGCGTGTTGGTCTGTTTTCCGCTGGAAAAGGAAGTTCGGGTTTCAGCCGCTTCCGTTATCGGAATGCAGTTCCGCGAGAGAAAGATATGAGCGCCTATCTGATGGTCTTCCACAAAGACGAGGACCATGGACTTCACATGGCAATCAGTCCCGACGGCTACACTTTTACCGCCTTGAACGAAGGAAAGCCCGTCATAGCCGGAGATACGATAGCTGAACAGAAAGGTATCCGCGATCCGCATATCTTCCGTGGTCCGGATGGAGCATTCTATCTGTCGATGACCGATTTGCATATTTATGCGCAGCGTGACGGATATCGTGATACAGAATGGGAACGCGATGGAAAAGAGTACGGATGGGGTAACAACCGGGGGCTGGTATTGATGAAATCTTGGGATCTGATTCACTGGAAGCGTACTAATCTGCGCTTTGACAAATTATCTGCTGCTTACAGTGAGGTAGGTTGCGCTTGGGCTCCTGAAGTGACCTATGATGATAAAAAAGGAAAGTTGATGATGTATTTCACCATGCGCTTTAAGAATGAAGCGAACAAACTTTATTATGTATATGTCAATGACGACTTTGATAAGTTGGAAACTTTACCTCAGCTTCTTTTTCAATATCCCGATGAGAAGATTTCTGCTATCGATGCGGATATTACCCGTATAGAAGATAAATATCACATGTTTTACGTTTCGCACGATGGGGGCGCCGGTATCAAGCAGGCTGTTTCGGATAGGGTAAACAGTGATTACGAGTATAATGCCCGTTGGTATGATCCTGAACCCACGGCGTGCGAAGCTCCGAACTTGTGGAAACGCATTGGTGAGGATAGATGGGTGTTGATGTATGATGTGTACGGGCAGAAGGTTCATAATTTCGGATTCAGTGAAACTTCCGACTTCGTACATTTCACTCCTTTGGGACAGTTTAACCAAGGAGTGATGAGGACTACTAACTTTACTTCTCCCAAACATGGGGCAATCATTCATCTTACCCGCCAGGAAGCGGAACGCCTGGCAGAACATTGGGGGATGTCTTACGATGCTTTGCTTCCATCTGAATAAGAAACATTAAGAAACATTTTATATAAAATAATTCATGATGAGTAAACTGAGAAACAGCTTGTGTGAGTTGTGCACAGCTTTGATTTTCTTTTGCGGATGCAGCAATGAACCGTTGCAACCCATTCGTTCAGGTGAGATATGGCCTGATAACAACGGAGAGCATATCAATGCCCATGGGGGCGGAGTAATGTACCATGATGGAACATACTATTGGTTCGGTGAGAATAAATGTGATACTACCAGCAGTGCCATGGTGGGAGTAATGTGCTATTCTTCTCGGAATCTTACTGACTGGAAGAACGAAGGCGTAGCGCTTTCTGTTGTTGATAACGACAGCAGCGACATAGCGCGTGGATGTATATTGGAACGTCCTAAAGTGATATATAATGCGAAAACAGGGAAGTTTGTGATGTGGTTCCATCTGGAATTGAAAGGAAAAGGTTATGCAGCCGCCCGTGCCGGGGTAGCAGTCAGTGATACTCCTGCCGGTCCTTACCGTTTCATCCGTTCGGGACGTGTCAATGCTGGTAAGCTGCCTGTTGATATGGACGGACAGGCTGTTGCAGTGCTGGATACTCTGAATGCCAAGAATTATGAAAAATGGTGGACTCCCGAATGGACGGATGCTGTGAACAAAGGCTTGATAGTAAAGCGTGATTTGGATGGCGGACAGATGTCTCGCGATATGACTCTTTATGTAGATGAGGATGGTAAAGCCTACCATATTTACTTTTCCGAAGAAAACCTCACACTCCAAATAGCGGAATTGAGCGATGACTATCTTTCACACACAGGGAATTATGTGCGTGTGGCTCCGGCAGGACACAATGAGGCACCTGCTATCTTCAAAAAAGACGGAACCTACTGGATGATCACTTCCGGTTGTACCGGTTGGGCTCCCAATGAGGCTCGTATGTTCTCGTCTTCTTCCATCTTCGGACCGTGGTCTCAGCATCCCAACCCTTGTGTGGGACCTAAGTCGGAACTTACGTTTGGCGGACAGAGCACTTATATTCTGAAAGTGGGGGGGAAGAAAGATGCTTTTATATTTATGGCGGATATCTGGCGTCCGGAGCATCCCAGTGATGCCCGTTACATTTGGTTACCTGTTCAATTCAAGGAAGGAATTCCATACGTGGAGTGGATGGACAACTGGACACTGGATTTCTTTCAGTAATCCCTGTTGAAAATAGTCTGAAGGATGGAAAATAGTGCAATAGTCTGTTCTTGACTGATTATTGCATCCATCTTGCTCGATTTTACCCCTATGGTTGTCAATCAGATTTTTATCTTTGCTATCGGTAAAAGAGATAATAGGTATTAAAGATAGGTTTTAGGAAGAAGGTTAACATACTGTGATGTGATAATAGAATTTTAGGTTAGGTTAAGTTAGAATTGAAGGCATATTTCGTGAGGAAATGTGCCTTTCTGTTTTCATTACCTTTCTAGGTTCGTATATTTGTAATGTCGAATTTGTGAAACTTAAAATAGAATATGCATGAAAAAGATTGGATTGTTTTGTTGTTAGGTTTTCTTTTTCGTGGCTGGTGTCTGCTTGCCAAGGATGTCAGCAGGAAAGACGGAAGGAAGTGCCTTTGGATTCTATTGTACTGAGTGACCCTTGCATTTTGGCAGACAGGAAGACGGCTATGTATTATATGACCGGAACCGGCGGTATGCTTTGGAAAAGCAAGGATTTGAAACTTTGGGAAGGACCGTTCCATGTGGCAAAGACTGATTCCGGTTCGTGGATGGGACCGAAACCAATGATTTGGGCTGCCGAGTTACATCCGTATAAGGGCAAGTATTATTATTTTGCCACTTTCACCAATCAGGAGGTGAAGATTGATACGGTACAAGAGAATGTAATAGAGCGCCGTGCCAGTCATGTTTTGGTGAGCGATAACCCGGACGGACCTTACGTTCCGATGAAGGATTCCACTTACCTGCCTGCTGATAAACCAACCTTGGATGGGACTTTCTGGGTGGATAAGGACGGAAAGCCTTATATGGTATATTGTTATGAATGGTTGCAAGCCTTGGATGGTACGATAGAGAAAATAGAACTGAAGCCTGACTTAAGTGGAACCATAGGCGAAGGGAAATTGCTGTTCCGTGCCAGCGAATCGCCGTGGAGCCGTGAAAAAGATACGGATGGCAAGGACAAACCGAATAAAGTCACTGACGGTCCGTATCTGTTCCGTACAGGAACAGGTAGACTCGGTATGATTTGGACTAGTTGGATTTATAATGTGTACACTCAGGGAGTGGCTTATTCTGAAAGCGGAACCTTGGATGGACCATGGATACAGGAGAAAGACCCGATAACTCCTCCCAATTTCGGTCATGGGATGTTGTTTCAGACCTTGGACGGTAAATGGTTGATGTCTGTACATAGTCATAAGGATGTAAACGGACGTTATATTCGTACTCCTCGCTTGTTTGAAGTCGATTTTTCCGGAGATAAATTGGTGGTGGGAAAACCATATATTCCTTGAAAGTGCTTTATCTTTTTTCGAGAGGAAAGGTAATTACTTTTGCTTTCAATGAAAAGAGATGTGTAGAAAGAGTTGGAAGGACAGCTTTATGAGTCTGTCCCTCCAAATAAATGACCGGGTTAATCCCAACCCGGATTCTGTTTCAGTGCCCCCTGAGCCAGGTCTACCTCTTCCAAGGGGATAGCCCACAGATAGTCACGGTTGGCATTGAACTTGCGGGTTTCAATAAAAATGCTTTCTCCTTTTGCATTTACCCCGTATACTGGTTTAGTAACATCCTTTTCTGTTGTTTTATAGCTACGGGTATCAAACAGGTGCATTCCCTCGAAAGCAAATTCCAAACGACGTTCCAAACGGATAGCTTCGCGCATTTGATCTTTGGACAAGCCGGAAGGCAGAGGAGGAAGATTTACGCTGGGACGCTGACGGATTTGATTGACCGCATCATATACTTCCGTATCCGGAGCAGACAGATTTTCGTTACGAGCCTCGGCGAAGGTCAGCAGCACTTCTGCATAGCGGATATAGATAAAGTTGGTCCAGTCATAATTATTGATACCGTCATTGTCCGGATTGATATACTTTTTCATGCTATATCCTGTACGGGTATGGCTGCCATCTCCCATATTGTTCAGGTTGAAAGTCTTTCCTGCTATTTGTGACCCGTTCCACAGTACAGAGAAGCCTAGACGGGGGTCACGGTCGGCAAACGGGTCTTCCGGATTATAGAAAGGAGACTCTTTGATTGATTTGCCATCTTTGCATGGATAGGAGTCTATCAAGTCTTGAGTAGGTGATAAAGCTTCCCATCCTCCCATCATGACGGGAGCGAAGAACTGTCCTATATAACTGCCTTCATTGGAGTTTTCGGGTTTTCCAGATATTCGCGATCAAAGATGATTTCGTTACATAACTCTGCTACAGGTTGGAACAAGTCACCATAGTTATCATACAGTCCATACACATTCATGCCCATTACTTTGCGTGCGGCGGCTTCCGCCACATCATATTTGTGTGCGTAGAAAGCAACTCTGGCTTTCAGTGCGTAGCAGGCTCCGGCACTCGGTTTTCCGTGGTCACTGTTGCTGCGGATATCGGGCAAGCTGGCTGCTGCTTTATCCAATAATCCTACTATATGATTATAAGTCTCCTCTTCAGAACTGCGTGAAGGAAGTTTCTCGTTCAGTTCCAACGGATGATCCAGCAGGGAGGCGCCACCCATATATTTTAATATGTTAGCGTATGAGAAAGCTTCGAGAAACTGTACTTCGGCTGTCAGTTGCGCTTTTTCTTTTTCATCCATCGGCACATCGCCTATATGTTCGTAAAATACCAGGCATCTGCGGATGCATTGATAGGCATTTTTCCATAATTGTAGGAAATGTGGGTTGCTGGAAGTTGCCGTACCAGCAGATAACTGTCCCTGTTCGGCTGTGACATGTACAGGAATGGCATTATCTGTGTAGCAGTCTGTCATGATAGTATGGTTTTCCGGTTCTATCAGATACAGATAAATTCCGGTTGCAAATTTCTGGGCATCTTCTGCGTTTTTCCAGAAAGATGCATCGGATAATTGGTCTTTAGGATTTCTGTCCAGAAAACTGTCATTGCAAGAGCTCAGACCAAGGCCGCATGCCAATATTAATCCTATAAAGTTATATTTTAGTCTCATAGTTGTCAGTGTTTAGAATGTTACATTCAGACCGAAGGAATAATTTCGGGTCAATGGATAATAGTTGCCGCTGATGGCTTCGGGGTCTACACCGTCGAAGCCGGAAATCATAAAGAGATTGTCGATACTGCAATACACTCTCAGACGGCTGATTCCGTATTTGGATATCAGCTGTTTGGGCAGGCTGTAACCTACTTGCAGGTTTCTCAGCTTGGCATAAGAGGCATCCTGCATCCAGAAACTGGAAGTCACGCGGTTTTTGGAGTCACTCATGGATAATCGGGGATAAGTGGCATTCGGGTTTTCCGGAGTCCAACGGTCCAGATGCTGTTCCGTTACTTTACCGCCATTGTAGAAGGCATATCTGATTTCAGCTACAGGAGCACTCTTTACATCAGCTGCACCTTGCAGCAGTGCACTTAGGTCGAAGTCTTTATATTGAACTGAAAGATTCAGACCGAAGTTGATTTTCGGGAAGTAGGAACCCAATACTTGCCGGTCTTTGCTGTCTACTACTTTGTCTCCGTTCAGGTCACGGTATTTTAAGTCACCCGGAACCGGAGTACCCATGCTCTGTGTAGGATGATTCTTGATCTCTTCTTCGTTTTGGAAGATGCCGTCGCATACGTAGCCGTAATATGCCCACAGTGGGTCGCCTACGGATTGCCCCGGTGTGTCACCGCCTTCAAATCCATGATTTTGGTAGTTACATAGCTGAAATTGGCTCCGATAGAATAGCTCCAATCATTGATACGGTTGTTATGTCCCAGTTGCAGTTCGATACCGGTATTACGCACTACGCCGGCATTTTGCATCGGAGCGCTGACTCCCATCATGTTGGGAACTGGAAGTTGCAGTAATATGTCCCGTGTTTCCTTGCGGAACCAGTCTGCGCCCAATGTCAGTTTATTGCCCAAAAGCGGCGTCCACACCTACGTTCCATTGATCGGTTTTCTCCCACGTAATATCTTGGTTAGCCATCGGGTTGGAAATGGAAATACCCGGAGTCAAAGTGTTGCCGAAACTATAGTCATAACCGAACAGATAGGTGTTCTGATACGGATAATAGTTAGAACTGTTGTCCGAGTTTACGGTTTCCTGATTACCTAGCAATCCCCATGATGCACGTAGTTTCAAATTATCCACCCAATCGGCTTTGAAGAACTCTTCTTCCGAGATTCTCCATCCGATGGAGAAAGAGGGGAATGCGCCGAAGCGGTTGTTCTTGGGGAAGCGTGAAGTGCCGTCATAACGCAGGTTGGCTTCTAGCAGATAGCGGTCATCGTATGAATAATTCACGCGTCCGAAAGCTGAGCGGAGGGCGTATTCTATTTCTGTACCGTATGTTGTCTGTCCTGTCACTTCACCGGCGTTGATCTGGTCCAGTGAGTTGGAGTTGGGCAGGTTCTTACGGTAAGCTTGCAGATAGCGTGTCTGTTTATAAATTTGTGAGTAACCTAATAAGGCTCCTATTGTGTGTTTGCCGAAGGTTTTATTATAGTCCAGATAAGCTTGCAAGTTCAGTTCCATACTTTTGATGTCATATTCTGTGATGGAGTTAGTGGTTTTCTTTACCGGTGTGTCTGAACCTGCCTGATAGAATGTCATAGTATTGACGTGGGTGGGATTGTCGGTCAGGTTGAAAGTCGAGGCGGCGACTCCTCTCAGTTTCAGTCCGTCTATGATGTCCAGTTCCATTCCTACGTTACCTTGGAAATTGCTGTTTATCTCTTTGTAGGTTCCTCCTTCACGTGCATAGGCTACGGAGTTGTGCTCGTTTTTGAATAAAGCATAGTTGCCGTTGCTCAATTGGATGGGAGTAACCGGAGTCTCACGGAAAGCATAGTGCATCAGGTTGCTGATACCTGCCGCCGGAGCAGTCATATTACTGCGGTATACCGCCATATTTGTAGTCAGTTTCAGACGACTGTTTATCTGAGCGTCAATGTTGGCACGTACATTGAACTTGTTGTAGTTGGTATTGACTATCAATCCGTCTTTATCATGATAGTTGAATGCCAGCGAGTAAGTTACTTTGTCTCCACCGCCTTTGATACTCAAGTGATGGTTGTTGAACAGGCCGTTTTCACTTAATAGCGTACCCAGCCAGTCGGAATTGGGATAAAAGTCGGGATCACTTCCGTCTTTGAACTTTTGTAGGGCTGTTTCGTCATACGGACCTTTCAAACCGTCATTGGTGTAAGCTTCATTCATCAGCACTGCATAATTGTAAGAATCCAAAAATTTGGGCATACGTGAGGCACTTTGCCAGCCTACATATCCATCGTATGATACAATGGTACGTCCTTTGGTTCCCTTTTTGGTTGTGATAAGGATAACGCCATTGGCAGCACGTACACCATAAATGGCTGAGGCGGCTGCATCTTTTAATATAGAGATGTTTTCAATATCGTTGGGATCCACGCTGCTCATGGTAGATTCTACACCATCCACCACAACCATGGCACTGGCATCTCCCATAGTTCCTAGACCACGCACACGCAGTACTCCGGCATCAGCTCCCGGCTGACCGGTATTTTGGATAATGGTGACACCTGGCATTTGTCCTGCCAGCATGTTGGTGACATTGGCACTGGTGCGGTTGACTAGCTTATCGGATGAGATGGTTGCCACAGAACCTGTCAGGTTTACTTTTTTTTGAGTACCGTATCCTACTACTACCACTTCATCTAAAGATTCTGTATCTTCTTTCAAGATAATGGTGTAACTGTTGCTGTTGCCTACGGTAATTTGTTGGTCGTTGTAACCGATATACGAAACTTTCAGTTTAGCCCCTACGGATACATTTAATGTGAATTTGCCATCCACATCTGTAATAGTACCGTTGGTGCTTCCCACTTCTACTACATTGGCACCGATTACAGGAGCTCCGCTTGTATCATTTACGATACCTGTAATTTGTTTGACATGCTGTTGCACGATGGCAGTTGACTGCGAAGCCCACAAAGGCATTGGGAAAGCCATTCCGGCAAATAGTGTAAGACACGCATAAAAGAGGCTTTTTCAAAATTACGTGTGTCTTTACACAATTTTCCCTTCTTTTCTGGTAGAATTGCATAGATTAATAAGGTTAAATTAGTAAATAGTTTGGTTTAGGGATCTTATTCCCTTTCTATTTCAGTTGCTGCAAATGTATTATTTTATAAGAATATAACGCTATCTTTTCTTTTATTTTTTTGTTATTCTTAATAAATTACAGGCTATGAAACACTCATGGTGGCGATTTTAAGAGAGAATGCATGTTATTTTGTACGTTCCTTATAAATGGAATATCGCATATTGCTCAAAAAAACAAATAACATGATTCAATGAGATAAAGATGTTAAATATCAGTTTCAAGGATCATTTTTCCTAATCGGTTTATGAAAGACTCTTCCTTTCCCCTCCTTTTTCTTGTTAACCATTCACTATTATTTCATCTATTCACAAATCTCCTTATCATCTTTCTCATCCGGATAGTCACTTTTATGTAGCAAAACAAGTAAGTGTACTTACTTCGTCATTTTAAGTATACTTACTTGTTTCATGAAGTGCACTTACTTTTTGCAACTTCAATATGAGTGAAATTTATGCCGGTATATGTTTTTTATATGCTTCAAAGACAAAACGTATTTCATCGTAAGAAGTATATTCGCCTAACTTTTCTTTTATTTCCTTCACTCCTTGTGGCAGAGAGGAGAATTTCTGGAGATGAGCTGTAATATAATTTATTTTTTCTTGGTCGACTAATTCTTGTAGTTTGATATCTCCGGTCCGGACATAGTGTAAAAGGTGGTTGCTGATGGTACCGGTAGTCAATTCCCGGAATTCAGCGATTTCCTTTACCTTCATCCCTTCTTTAAATAATCTGAAACTGACCTTTTTGGTGTCTTCTTTATTTTTTTTTATTTTCCCGGGGAACAAATACGGTTCTTATTTCAGGGCGTTGCAGATTTTGTTCTTTCATATAATTCCGGATAATTCCCAGAAGTTCCAAACCATAATTCTCTACCCCCTTACGTCCGAAATAAGGGACAGCTTCCAATGATTCTGCATCATTAGGCAATAGATTGACCATTCCCAACAGAGCTTTTTGCTGGATAATGACATAGGCCGGCATACCGGTTTCTTTTGCTTTAGTTCCACGCCATTCGGTGATTTTCCGATAAAGTTCTGGATGGAGTATGTCGTTGGGAACTTCAATTCTCTTCCGTTCTCTGGATACGCGTTCTCTGGGGGTGCGCTCTTTTCTGTCGTGTGCCGTTGTACCTGAGGAGTTTTTATTATCGGTTTCGCTTAAAAGGATATACGCTTTTTTACGTAGATAGTCACTGGCGTGAAAACCATTATCTTCTACATATTGTAGCAAGGAAAGTTTCTGTGTCAAAGTGTTTAAGAACTCTTCCAAGGTGTTGTTCGTTTTCTTTCTTAGTTCTTTATTGTCCGTGGGAAGATTGGTCGCTTCAGCCAGTTTATGGAAAGGGCGTAGTTTTTGTTCAAAATAGGCGGCTCCTTTTATGATGCGTATTTGTAGGTCGTTATTCGTATTATAATCAGTAGATTGTGTTACCAGACGTTCATATTGTTTGTGAAAACGATAGGATACATCCACTATCTCAGTAGTAAATATTTGTATCTGCTTTTTATATTCTGCCAGTAACTGAGGGAAGAGCTTGTAGAAATGTTCGTCAATCAGTCGGGCTTGCTCATTGAATGAACGGGCTATCGGTGAGAAATCGAATAGCTCGCTAACGAGATTGAGAAAATAAGTTTGTTGCATGGCATGGAGTAATTCTTCATTGGGGGTATGTGTTTCTATATACTGATTATAGTCATCGATTATTGTATCGTTGATAATGGCGTTGACGGAAAGTGGGGAACTGAGAACCATCCCTTCCAATGTTTTGCATCGGCTCAGGGCAACGTATGCCTGTCCGTGGGCGAAAGCGGAGCGGGCGTCAATAATGGCGTGTTCAAAAGTCAGTCCTTGGCTTTTATGAATAGTGATGCCCCATGCCAGTTTTACAGGGTATTGCTTGAAGACTCCTTCTTGTTCCTCGGTTATTTCCTTTGTTTCTTCATTTAGCACATATTTGCTGTTTGTCCATTCCTCGGGTTGGACAATGATTTTTTCATTCTTTTCTTTGGTGCGGACGGTAAATCCATCCTCATCTATAGAAGTGATTTCGCCAATCATACCATTGTAATAACGTTTTTCCGGGGAAGGGTCATTTTTGACGAACATGATTTGCGCTCCTTTTTTCAGCATCAATGTTTCATCTGTAGGATAAGAATATTCAGGAAAAATTCCGGTGACTTCTGCCTTGTAACTGAAAACCGGTTCTTTGATGAGTGAAAGCTCGTGATCATTAATCTGTTGTGCTTGGTAATTGTGAGTGGTGAGTTGGATATATCCTTTTTCTTTGACAGGATGGAAATTGGGAATATATCTTTGGTTCAATTCTGCGAGTGTCTGTTCGTCGGCTTTATTCTCCCGGACTTTGTTCAGCAAGGAAAGGAAATAGGGGTCGTTCTGGCGGTAGACTTGTTTCAGTTCGATGGTGGCGTAGGTGGTTTCTTTCAAGGCGCGGCTTCCGAAGAAATAGGAGGTATCATAATAGTGACTCAGCATATTCCATTCCGTTTCTTTCACTACGGGGGCAAGCTGTTGCAGGTCACCAATCATCAGCAATTGTACGCCTCCAAAGGGTTTGTATCGGTCCCGATACCGGCGGAGTACGGAGTCGATGGCATCCAGCAGATCTGCCCTCACCATACTTATTTCATCAATGATCAGCAGATCCATGCTTCGGATGATGTTAATTTTTTCTTTGCTGAACCGGAAATGTTTTTGTTCGGTATTGAACGTGGTATCGGGGATGAAAGGTGCAAATGGCAGTTGGAAAAAGGAGTGGATGGTAACGCCTCCCGCATTGATGGCAGCTATTCCGGTGGGGGCGACTATGACTGTGCGTTTGGGAGATTCTTTCTTCAGATTGTGTAGGAAGGTTGTTTTTCCGGTTCCTGCTTTTCCGGTGAGGAAGAGATGGGTGCCAGTATTCTCTATTATTTGCCAGGCACGCTGTAGTTCTGGGTTGTTCATTATTTCCTAATGTTAGTATATTATTGGATAAAGTTACTGCTTTTATTTAAGGCGGGGAAACTTTGGAGGAATATTTTCTTTGTTTGGTGGATTACTATCGTTGTTGGAGGCATAAAATTTGAGGTAGCTTTCATTTGCTTTTAAAAGTAAAAGTGTATATTTGTACCATTATTCTCCTTTTATTTAATACGGTTTGATAGGCAATGAGCATTGATTTGAATGCATTTAATAAATTCTTTATAGACTACCAGCAACGTTTTGTCCACTTTGCCTGTACTTATGTGCATGATGAAGCTGTTGCCGAAGATTTTGTTGTGGAATCAATGATGTACTATTGGGAGAACAAAGATCGTTTGTCTGCTGATACTAATATTCCGGCTTATGTCTTGACCACGATAAAGCATAAGTGTATTGACTATTTGCGCCATCAACAAGTTTATCAGGATGCTTCTGACGAAATAGCCCGAATCTATGCATGGGAATTGTCGGGCAGAATCATGACTTTGGAAGATTTCGAGCCCTATGAGGTTTTTACAAAGGAAATACAGGAGATTGTTGATAGGATACTGGATGCTTTGCCCGAACAGACTCGGAAAATCTTTGTGATGAGTCGTAATGAAAATAAATCCCATAAAGAAATAGCAGAACTATTGGATATTACAACTAAGGGAGTGGAATTTCATATATCGAAAGCTACCAGGACGTTACGTCTTGCATTGAAGGATTATCTGCCGGTATCCTTACTTTTTTTCTATTTGCATTAAAAAAAACAGTTTTTCACTAGGGAATGTTCTTTCCCATCCGCTATTACTATAAATACGTAAAACAAAAGTATTTATGGATAAGGATTTGTTATACCGTTTTTTTGAAGGTCATGCTTCTTTAGAAGATATGAAAGTGGTTAAAGAATGGGCTGATGCTTCTGAGGAGAATGCCGGGCTGTTGCGTAGGGAACGCAAACTGTTTAATGCCATGATTCTTGCAGGTCATTCCCGACGGACTGATATACAGAGAATGAGGAACAGGAGGAACTATTTTATTAGGGAATTCCTGAAAATAGCTTCTGTAATAGTGATAACGGTGAGTGTGACGGCTGTATTATTTTCAATAGGTAAAGATAATGAAGATATGTATTTAGCGATGCAGACCATTACCGTGCCGGCCGGTCAGCGTGTGAACCTCGATTTGCCTGATGGTTCAAACGTTTGGCTGAATGCCGGAACTAAAATGCAATATCCTGTTTCTTTTATGACAGGCAAACGGGAGGTGATATTAGATGGAGAGGCTTACTTTGAGGTGGTTCATAATGAAAAGAGTCCGTTTGTGGTACATACAAGTACATTGGATGTAGAAGTATTGGGAACAAAATTTAATGTGGAAGCTTATTCAGCACGAAAAATATTCGAAACGTCTTTGATGGAGGGCAAAGTAAAGGTAAAATTACCTCACGATGACAAAAATTCCGTCGTCTTGGTACCCAATCAGAAAACGACTTTGATAGACGGCCGATTGGTGGTGAGTAAAATTGATGATTATAATGTATATCGTTGGAAAGAGGGGTTATATTGTTTTAGAAATAAACCTTTTGCTGATATTATAAAAGATTTGGAGAAATATTATGATCTGAGCATACAGATGGATAAAAAGGAAATAGCAAAGGTTGCATTAACTGGAAAATTCAGGATTTCTGATGGATTGGACTATGCGCTGCGTGTTCTGCAAAACGATGTAGCCTTTACTTATCAAAGAAATCGGGATAATGACGTCATTCATATAAAGTAAGAAATGTATTAACCTTCTAAAATGGAAAATCAGCCTATGAAGCAATCCTAATGAAAAACAACTAAAGAGCCGATGGGTGTTTGCACCACCCACCGACCCGACTAACACAATTATTTTTAATAAATCGTATTAATAACCATTTGCAAAGATATGAAAAACATTCCTTTGCCGGATCTTTATTATCTTGAAAATCCGGATTTAAAACAATTATTTAGAATTATGCGAATATCAATATTCTTATTGTTCTTCTGCCTGTTCAGCCTGATGGCCGAAAATAGTCACTCACAGAATGCGAGGGTAACTATCAATAGAAGCGATGCCCCGTTGGAATCTATATTGAATGAGATAGAGTCTCAAACGGACTATCTTTTTATATATAAGGAAGATGTGAACGTGAAGATGCGTAAAACCATACAGGTGAATGGTAAACCTGTGTCCGAGGTGCTGCCTATATTGCTGACCGGCTCTTCCATCGGTTATAAAATGGAGGGAAATCATATCATCCTTACTCGTGATGTTGCATTGGCAGCGCAGCAACAGGGGGTAACGGGAGTAGTGACCGATGTTTTGGGCGAACCGCTGATTGGTGTTACTGTGATGCTGAAAGGAGATATGCAAGGCACGGTGACAGATATAAACGGAAGATTCTCGCTGTCCGCTGAGCAAGGAGATGTAATAGTAGTAAGCTATATAGGCTATGCTTCACAGGAGATAAGATTGAAGGATACAAAGTTACTTCGTATTATGATGAAAGAAGATGTGGAGCTGTTGGATGAAGTGGTAGTAATAGGTTATGGTTCCATTTCAAAGAAGGAACTGACTAGTGCAGTTTCCCACATATCAGGTAAGGATATGTTGCAGATTGGGAGTGGTAATCCTGCCATGCAGATTCAGGGAAAGGTTTCAGGTCTTGCAGTAGAGAATTCTACTCCTTCTGATCCTAATTCTTCACCCAGTATTCAGGTACGTGGAGTATCCTCGCGTTCAGCCGGATTGGGTCCGCTGATTGTAATTGACGGTATACCAGGCGGTAGTCTTGATAATTTGAATGAAAATGATATTGGATCTATTGATGTCTTGAAAGATGGGGCAGCTTCGGCCATTTATGGAACCCGTGGATCGAATGGGGTGATTGTAGTTACTACCAAAAAAGGTACTATGGATGGAAAAATTCATACTTCGTATTCGGGATTTGTGAATATAACTACACCTGTCAGAGAGTTGAATGTATTGTCGGCTACAGATTTTAGAGAACAGAAACGGGGAGATGATTATGGCGCTGATACTGATTGGTTTGATGAACTGACTAAAGTGGCTGTATCTCATAGTCATACTTTGCAGGTTATGGGTGGTAATACTAAGACTAATTATAAAGCAACAGTGGATTATAAAAATACAGATGGTATAGACTTGCGTTCGGAAAGGCAGCAGGTAGGGGCCCGTTTGTCATTAAATCATACAGGAAAAAGTGACTTGTACAATGTCATTCTGAATGTGGCTCCGCGCACAGTGAAGTATCAGGATGCAGATTATGATACTTTTCGTTCTGCATTGTTGATAAATCCCACTATTCCAGTGATGGACCCGGAGCAACCGGGTAAATATACTCAGATAACTACTTATTCCACCAATAATCCGGTTGAAATCTTGAAGTTGGAGAAAAGTGGTGGTGAGCGTACTATCTTAAGTTGGGATGGTACGTTTAAGTTGAATTTGTTTCCGCTGTTGTGTAGAGATAAGAATCATTATTTAAGTACACAAATTACATTGGCTCAGCAGATTATAGAAACCGATTACAGTTGGTTTCGTCCTTCGATTTCTACCATAGAAGACAAAAGTGGATTTCAGGGAGAAGCTAGCCGTAAATATGACAAGAATAAACAAGAATCTTTGGAATGGTTGGTAAATTACGGTTATGACACTGGTAACCATCATGTAAAGTTTATGGGAGGATATTCTTATCAATACTTTGTAAATGACGGATTGAATGCTGAGAATAAGAACTTTGCTTCAGATTTGTTAGGACCTGACAACTTGGGTGCTGGAACTTACAATAGTGAAGTGGAGGGACGCCTAGGTATGGGGTCTTACAGGAATGATTCCAAATTAATTGCTTTCTTTGGTCGTCTGAGTTATAATTTTAGAGATAAATATTTTGCTACATTTTCTCTTCGTCATGAAGGCTCTTCCAAATTTGGTGTTAGTAACAAATGGGGATCGTTTCCAGCCGTTTCTGCTGGTTGGAGAATCAGTGAGGAGGATTTTATAAAAAATATCCAATGGATTAGTGATTTGAAATTGAGAGGTGATTTCGGAGTGACAGGTAATCAGGAATTTGATAGTTATAAGTCATTGGCCCTGATGCAGGCGTATGATTTGATTTATTATAATGGAACATCAGTTCCAATGCTAATCCTAATTTGAAATGGGAAAAAGGTAAAAATTGGAATGTAGGAATAGACTTCAGTCTGTTTAATTATCGTTTGAATGGTAGTGTAAATTATTATAGTCGGAAACAACAGGATCTATTGGGAGTTTATGATGTTGCATTGCCACCTAATGGTGCTTCGCAATCATTTGTTAATGTAGGTACAATGAAAAATACAGGTGTTGAAATCGAATTAGATTGGAATGCGGTAAAGAGCAAAAATTTTAATTATACAATTAGTTTTGTGGGCTCTACTTCAAATAATAAGTTTGTTTCATTCTCAAATCAGTTTTATGAAGGTCCTAAGTATTATTGGATGAGTAATTTTCCCTTGTACCCAGGAAATCCAGGGGTATTGCAACGTATTGAAGAAGGAGAATGCATTGGTAATTTTTACACATTCCAGTATGCGGGTTTGGATGATAACGGAGGTTGGTTGATTTACTCTAAAGATGGTGAAGTGATTCCTATAGATAAAGGTACGGATGAGGATAAACGGGTGGTAGGTAATGGATTGCCTAAGTTTACAATGTCTGTGACTCATACTTTCCGTTATAAAAATTTAGATTTGAATTTGTATTTCCGAGGTAATTTGGGTTATCAGATCTATGATGTCCATGATTTGTATTATGGCTTGCAGGATGCAGCTCCGAATACGAATGTGCTGGAGTCCGCTTACAAGGAAAATAGGAAAATTACTACAGGAAAAAATGTGCATAGCAGTTATTTTGTACATAATGGTGATTTTATGAAGTTGGATGTCGCTACATTGGGGTATACTTGGAATATAAATAATAAGTGGGTTGAAAAGGCACGTTTCTATATTACAGGACGTAATTTGTTCACTATTAGCGGATATCACAGAGGACTAGATAAGGATGCATATTGTGTAAATGGTATGGAACCCGGTCTACCTTACAGTAAGAATGGATATTATCCGTCTTCACGTCAATTCTTGTTTGGTATTCAACTTAACTTCTAAATTTATTACTTTATGAAAACGTTTAAATTAAAAAATATATTTCTGGGATTAGGAATGTTGGCATCAGTGGGATGTACGGATTTGTCGGAAACTACTTATGATATTGTACCTCAGGATGGATTCTATCAAACCAAGGAGAATGTTCTTCAGGCGTTTGTACGTCCTTTCGGACACGGATATTGGTTGTGTTGTAGGGCGATGTATTGGTTTGGCGAACTTTCTGCCGACCATTATATGACTGTGCAAAGAGAGGAACATTGGTATAATGGCGGTGAATATTTCCGTTATCATTATCATACTTGGACTGTTGATGATTGGTATGTTAATGCAATTTGGGAAGATACTTACAGAGGGATCATTCAGTGTAATGCCAGTATTTCTGATATAAGTAAGCTGAATCCTGCAAAGTTTGGCTTTTCACAGCAAGAGTTTGATGATTTTATTTCTCAAACACGTGTTTTACGTGCGTGGATGTATATGTCTATATTCGATTTAGTACATAATATACCAATTGTTACGGATTATCCAACTACAGAGTTGCCGGCACAATCAGAGCCAAAAGAAACTTTTGCTTTTATTGAACAAGAGCTGTTGGAATCATTGCCTGCGTTACAAAAAAAAGAAAGTAATAATGGAAATGGCTTAAAGCAGGGTCAATGGACCCAGGGAGCTTGTGCTGCCTTATTGGTAAGGTTGTATATGAACGCTAGTTGGTGGATTGATGAGGACAAGACGGTCGAAGCTGAAAAATACTGTGAAAAAATTATAGATGGTGAATACGGTTTCTATGATATAGATAATAGGTGGGATGCGCCGTTTGATTGGGATAACGATAAGTCTAATGAATTATTGTTTGGTTATCCATCCTCGTTTGGTGGTATGCATTGGCTTTATGATTATGAAATGTTTTGGCAGGTTGCTCCGTTCCTCTCTTCGAAATATTTCGGTTTTACAGATTGGGGGAATTGTAACCCCAAATATGCATTACAGCCAGGATTAGATTTAAATGGAAATGAATATTCCTTTGAAAATGGAAAACCGGTCCGTAAGTTTATGAAATATCCTGATGATGTGCGTCTGAAAAAGTATAAAAATTTAGGAAATAGCAAACGCGAAGGAATGTTTTTGTATGGCGACCTACCTTATGAAACGGCAAATGGAACGGAATATGTTACTTCGGACAATGGAGCTTACAAACTTTACATTCGTGATCAAGTAGGTATTTTCCGCGATACAGATCCTGCTAGTTTCTCTCCCAATCCTTCTAGTGGAACCCAAACTCCAAAATCGGCTATGGCTTACGGAGATCAGAATTCAGGTTGGTGTTTGATAAAATATCCTATTTATCGTTCGGATGATGCAGGTAAAATAGAATCGGATTATGCTTTGATCCGTTTAGCGGAAATTTATTATTATTTGGCAGAAATTCGTTTTTATCAGGGTAGAAAGGCAGAAGCGGAAAAATTACTGAATTATGTACGGAAGCGTTATTATCCAGCAGGTTCTTCTAGTTTGTATCCTGAGAATGGGAGTGCATTGACAGAACAGGAATTATTGGATGAATGGGGACGGGAATTTTTAGGAGAAGGTTTACGTAGACAGACTTTATGCAGGTTCGGGATTTTTAATTCGGGAACTTGGTGGGATAAAGAACCGGATCCAGATAATCATACGATGTGGATACCTCTTTCACGTACTACATTGAATACGAATCCAAACTTGAAGCAGAATCCAGGTTATCCATCTGTTAATTAAAAAATTGATAATCTCATTTTTATCCGATAACTTGTATGTATATCTACATCTTGTTGTCGGATTGTTGAATAATTTTTGTATTTAAATAATTAGAACATTAATAGTATGAAAAAAAATAAATTCTTATTTTGTATCGGTCTGTTACTGACTGTTGCGACGATTGTAAATGCACAGTCTGTGACTTGGATTAGTAGTACCGAAGGCAATGTATGGCAAAAATCAAAAGTGAAGTTGCAGTCAAAATCAGAACAAAATCCTGTTTTACAGGTAGATGGAACAGAGAACGGTGTTGCTTTCAAGAATTGGGGAACTACTTTCAATGAACTTTGTTGGGATGCTCTTGGGTTATTAACTCGTACTGAACAAGATGAAATATTGTATAATATATTTTCTCCGCAAGGTGATTTACGGATTACGCGTGGACGAATTTCGATGGGAGCCAATGATTACGCTCGTTCTTGGTATAGTTGTGACGAAGTGGAGGGTGACTTTGAATTGAGATATTTTAATATTAATCGTGATAAACAGACTATTATTCCTTTCATACGTGCTGCACAAAAATATAATCCGAATCTTACATTTTGGATATCACCTTGGTGTCCTCCAAGCTGGATGAAAATAAATGGAGATTATCCGGTTTTAAGTAGTCCGTTTAATAGTTTGTCAGAGAAACAGAATTATTTATTATATGGTGCTACAGGCGGTCAGGTTGATGAGAATGAAATGAAGTTGACCGGTGCCCGTGATGGAGTTTTTCCTCGCCAACTTGCGACAACTGACTTTATGATTCAAGATCCACGTTATTTGCAGACTTATGCAGATTATTTTTGTCGGTTTATAGATGCCTATAAAGAACAAGGAATTCCCATTGATATGGTAATGTATCAGAATGAAGCGTACAGTTACACTCCTTATCCTGGTTGTGCCTGGACTGCCACCGGTACGATTCGTTTCAATAAAGAATATTTAGCTCCTACTTTGAGGCAAATGCATCCTGAGGTGAAGCTTTATTTAGGTACTTTTAATACGAATCGCCAAGATCATGTAGAAACAATTCTTGCTGATACGGCTTTATGTAATTGTATTCGTGGTATGGGATTTCAATGGGAAGGACGTGAAATACTTCCTTCCATAAGAAAACAGCATCCCGAATGGGAATATATCTGTTCGGAAAGCGAATGCGGTTGGGGTAGTTTTGATTGGAAGGCAGCAGAACATACATTTGAGTTGATAAATCATTATTTAGGGAATGGATGTTGTGAATATAATTTTTGGAATTGTATTTTGACCGATAAAGGTGAAAGTCCGTGGGGATGGAAACAGAATGCGTTGATTCGTGTGGATTCGGAAAAAGCGTACGTTTGTTTATACCCCGGAGTATTATGCAGTAAAGCATTATAGCAAAATGGTGGCTCCAGGATCAAAAATCTTACAATACAAGGCAAAGGGGGAGGATAACCAACCAGTCATTATATTCCTGACTCCTGAGAATCAGTATTTGGTAGTGGCGGGGAATTTTAATGGCAAACAACAGAATTTGAGTGTAAAACTGGCGGGAAAATATTTGGAGGTGACGTTGCAGCCCCATTCTCTAAATACATTTTATACAAAATGATCACAAGGAATAATCCTCGTTAAATTGATATCCATTGTAGGGATCGGTGGATTCTTACAATGGATAAAAAAGATGTAAAACTTCTATTTTCCCCCATTTGACCGAATAAAGTCCCTCTTTTGAAAGATTTATATACCCATCGTTAGGATTGTATTTTCTATCTTTGCATCAAACAATTTTTGAACTAATTATTATGAAACACAAAATCCTTACTTTCTTTTTGGCTTGTCTTGTGCCCTGGCTGGCAGGAGCACAGCAATCTGCCAATAGTCAAAACAATGTAGCCGAAAAAGATTACATAGCTTATCTCTTTACCTATTTTACAGGTAACCACATCAGCGAGGAAGCCGTATGCTATGCGGTAAGTACGGACGGATATACCTATTGGGCACTGAATGACAACAAACCTGTCATTGATTCCAAAATCATCAGTTCTACCGGTGGCGTGCGCGACCCGCATATCCTGCGTTGCGAAGACGGAAAGACATTCTATATGGTGGTTACCGATATGGTTTCTGACAATGGATGGGACTCCAATCGTGCCATGGTGTTGCTGAAATCTACAGACTTGGTGAACTGGAACCATTCTGTCATCAATATGCAGAAACGTTATGCTGGACAGGAAAAACTGAAACGGGTATGGGCTCCTCAGACTATCTTCGATGCGGAAGCCGGAAAATACTTGGTCTATTGGTCAATGAAATATGGTGATGGGGCAGATGTGATTTATTATGCTTATGCCAATAAAGAATTTACCGACCTGGAAGGTGAACCGAAACCGCTTTTCATCCCTGAAAACAAGAAATCTTGCATAGACGGTGATATCGTATATAAAGATGGAATCTACCACCTGTTTTATAAAACTGAAGGACATGGAAACGGCATCCGGGTAGCAACTACCCGTTCACTGACTTCGGGACAATGGGAGGAAGAACCCGACTACAAGCAGCAGACCCCGGAAGCGGTGGAAGGTGCGGGAACTTTCAAACTGATAGGTCAGAATAAATACATCTTGATGTATGATGTCTATATGAAAGGTAAATACCAGTTTACCGAAACGACCGATTTGAAAAACTTTAAAGTGATAGACAGTGAGGTGAAGATGAATTTTCATCCGCGTCACGGAACTATCATCCCCATTACCCGTGCCGAGTTGAAGCGCATCACCGACAAATGGCCTTCAAAGGAAATGGGCAATATGACGATTCCCAACAATCCCGTGCTGCAAGGTTTCCATGCTGACCCCGAGATATTGTATTCTCATCAGACTAAAAAATATTATATCTATTCCACCACCGACGGACAGCCCGGATGGGGCGGATGGTATTTCAGTGTCTTCTCTTCGGATAATCTGAAGGACTGGAAAGATGAAGGGGTGATGCTTGATTTGAAATCCGATCAGGTGGCATGGGCGGATGGAAACGCATGGGCTCCGTGCATTGAAGAGAAAATGGTGGATGGAAAGTATTATAAATATTTCTTCTATTTCAGTGGTAATCCTGTAGCCGGAGGCGGCAAGCAGATTGGGGTGGCGGTAGCCGATTCACCCATTGGTCCGTTCAAAGACTTGGGACATCCCATTATTACTGAATCTCCCGTGGGCCACGGACAGCAGATTGATGTGGATGTGTTTACCGATCCGGTTTCGGGAAAATCCTATCTGTACTGGGGCAATGGTTATATGGCGGGCGCCGAACTGAATGAGGATATGGTTTCCATCAAAAAGAATACCTTGACCGTATTGACACCGAAAGGAGGAAGTCTGAAAGATTACGCTTTCCGTGAAGCGGCATATGTGTTCTATCGTAATGGTCTTTACTACTTTATGTGGTCGGTGGATGATACCGGTTCGCCCAACTATCATGTGGCATACGGTACGTCGAAATCTCCGCTAGGTCCTATAAAGGTTGCTAAGAAACCGGTGGTACTGATTCAGGATCCTGCAAAGGAAATCTATGGACCTGCGCACAATGCAGTCCTACAAATTCCGGGTACGGATGAGTGGTACATTGTATATCATCGTATTAATAAGAACTTTATAGATCGTGAGAAGGGTCCTGGCGTGCATCGTGAAGTATGTATAGACCGTATGGAATTTAATCCGGATGGAACCATCAGGAAGGTTGTTCCCACGTTATAAAAGAAACATGACAATAAAGCATATACCATGAAAAAGACCTTATTATCTCTGGCAATCGCCTCATTGGCAGCAGGCCAATCCGTCTGTGCTGCCGTGGAAAAAGTATATAATGAGCCCGATTCGGTCTACATCTTCTCTTACGCCCATCCGGAAGACGAGGGACGCAGCGGACTGAAATTCGCATGGAGTCCCGATGGCGACAAGTGGCTGAGTGTATCCGACGGCTTTGCCTATCTGAAATGTGATTTCGGGCGTTGGGGGGCGGAAAAGAGAATGATTAAACCTCTTCTGGAAAAAGCGGAAGATGGACGTTGGTATTGCCGGTGGCAGCTTACCCCCAGCGGAAAAGTATGGGGTACTTCCCATTCTTCCGACTTGTTGAAGTGGGCTCCTCAACAATATGTCAATGCGGAGAAGCCTGCCGTGCCCCGACTGGTCACTGCCCGGCAGATTGTCCTTGATAAAGATACCTTGAACGGTTATATGCAGAAAGTACCTTATGCGGATATAGAACAGTTGATTCGTTTTGCTGAGCATAAGAAATTCCGCGATATACAGAATAATGAGCGTACCGAACAGGATGCCGTCCGCTTTGCCGGACTGAAACCGGTCACTGCCACCATCCGGGTGGATGCCGGACGGGTGAAGCCTATTAGTGAGCATCTGATAGGTATTTTCTTTGAGGATATCAATTATGGAGCCGATGGTGGACTTTATGCGGAGCTGGTTCAGAACCGTGATTTTGAATATTCTGCCAAAGACGGTGCAAGAGATAAGAACTGGAACAGCACGTATGCGTGGAGTATACAGGGTACTGATGCGGAACTGTCTGTCAGTGAGGACAGTCCCATCCATGCTAACAATGCTCATTATGCAGTGTTGGAGGTACACCGCCCGGGTGCTGCCTTGGTGAATAACGGTTTTGACGGTATTGCCGTGAAAAAAGGTGAGAAGTATGACTTCTCTGTGTTTTCCAAAGTGCTGGATGATACGAAAGGTGGAAAAGTGCTTGTGAGGCTGACTACCAAAGATGGCAAGGAGATTGCGCAGGCTGCTATTCGGGTTTCATCTACAGAGTGGAAAAAACAAAAGGCTGTACTGACGGCAACGGCGGATGCTGCGGATGCCGTGTTGTCCGTTTGTCCGCAGATGGCTGGGAAGTATGCCTTGGATATGGTTTCTCTTTTCCCACAGAATACATTTAAAGGCAGGAAGAACGGGCTGCGCGCCGATTTGGCACAGACTTTGGCGGACCTTCATCCCCGTTTTGTCCGTTTCCCCGGCGGATGTGTGGCTCACGGAGATGGTGTGGACAATATTTATGATTGGAAAGGCTCTATAGGAGCGTTGGAGGAACGCAAGCCTCTGCGCAATTTGTGGGGGTATCATCAGACCCGCGGTCTGGGATATCATGAATATTTTTTGTTCTGCGAGGATATGGGGGCCGAACCTGTTCCTGTAGTGGCAGCCGGAGTGCCTTGTCAGAATTCGGGTACTTGCAGTCATCACTCGGTAGGCGAACTGGGTTGCGGCGGTCAGCAAGGCGGAATCCCGATGGAGGAAATGCCGCAGTACGTGCAGGATGTACTGGATTTGATAGAATATGCGAATGGAGATGCGAAGAAGACCGTGTGGGGAAAGAAGCGTGCGCAAGCCGGACATCCCAAACCTTTCAATCTGAAGTACATCGGTATTGGTAACGAGGATTTGATTACCGATATCTTTGAAGAACGTTTCACCATGATTTTCAATGCGGTGAAGGAGAAATATCCCGAAGTGACCGTTATCGGAACGGTAGGCCCGTTCTATGAGGGCAGTGATTATGAGGAAGGCTGGAAATTCGCCACTAAGATGGGTATTCCGATGGTGGATGAACATTATTATAACACCCCGGGATGGTTTATCAACAATCAGGATTTCTATGACCGTTATGACCGTAACAAGGCGAAAGTGTATTTGGGAGAGTATGCGGCTCATTTGCCGGGACGTCCCAACAATATAGAAACAGCTTTGGCCGAGGCCTTGTACCTGACTTCCGTGGAGCGTAATGCCGATGTGGTGACCATGACTTCTTACGCTCCGTTACTGGCTAAGGAGGGACATACCCAGTGGAATCCGGATTTGATTTATTTCAATAATACGGAGGTAAAACCCACCGTAGGTTACTATGCGCAGCAGATGTACGGACAAAATGCGGGCAGTGAATACATCGCTTCTTCCGTGACTTTGGATAATGCACAAGATGCGGTGAAGAAACGGGTAGGTGTGTCGGTAGTCCGCGACGGAAAGACAGGAGATATGATCGTGAAACTGGTGAATCTGCTGCCGGTAGCGGTGAATGCGCAAGTGGAGCTCCCGTCTTTGGAAGGAATGAACACCACTGCCGTAAAGACGGTTTTGGCAGGAAAACCGACAGACCAACAGGTTCGTCCTGTATCCGGTACAATGGAGGTAAGCGAGAAATTCGGGTATGAATTGCCGGCTTATTCATTTACGGTAATCCGGATAAATAAGAATGAAAAATAATAATAGATAAATGAAGATGAAGAAATTACTGACTTTGTTGCTGGCGGTCCTGCTGCTGGCAGGATGTGCCGGCAATAAGCCCGGGACATTCGAAGCGGGTAAGAATACCTTTCTGCTGAATGGGAAACCGTTCGTGGTCAAAGCGGCAGAGGTGCATTATCCGCGTATTCCCCGTGAATACTGGGAACATCGTATTGAAATGTGTAAAGCATTGGGCATGAATACGCTTTGTTTGTATGTCTTTTGGAATTTGCATGAGGAAACTCCCGGTAAGTATGATTTTACAGGTAATAAAGATATTGCAGCTTTCTGTAAATTGGCTCAGAAGCATGGTATGTACGTCATTGTGCGTCCCGGTCCGTATGTATGTGCGGAATGGGAAATGGGTGGGCTGCCTTGGTGGCTGCTGAAGAACGACAGCGTGCAGCTTCGTACTCTCGATCCTTTCTATATGCAGCACGTGGGAGCCTTTATGCATGAAGTGGGCAAGCAGTTGCAGGATTTGCAGATTACCCGTGGTGGTAACATCATCATGGTGCAGGTGGAAAACGAATATGGTTCGTATGGCACGGACAAGCCCTATGTGTCTGCCATCCGTGATACGGTACGTGCCGCAGGCTTTACTGAAGTGCCTTTGTTCCAATGTGACTGGAGTTCTAATTTCCTGAATAATGGTTTGGATGATTTGCTTTGGACTATAAATTTTGGTACGGGAGCTGATATCGACAAGCAGTTTGCCAAACTGAAAGAAGTACGTCCCGACGCTCCGTTGATGTGCAGCGAGTTCTGGAGCGGATGGTTTGATCACTGGGGGCGCAAGCACGAAACCCGTGACGGACAAATCATGGTGGATGGCCTGAAAGAGATGATGGACAAAGGTATTTCTTTCAGTTTGTACATGACCCACGGAGGAACGACCTTTGGCTGGTGGGGTGGTGCCAATAATCCGGCTTACTCGGCTATGTGCAGCAGCTATGACTATGACGCTCCTATCAGCGAAGCAGGCTGGACCACCGACAAGTATTTTGCTTTACGTGATATGTTGAAGGACTACTTGGACGAAGGACAGACATTGCCTGAAGTTCCTGAAGCTTTACCGGTTATGGAAATCCCTGCCATTAAATTCACTCAAATAGCTCCGTTGGTTGACAATCTGTCCGAACCGAAGCAGACAGAGGAAATCCAGCCGATGGAGAAATTTGACCAAGGCTGGGGAAGTATCCTGTACCGTACCCATTTGCCGGAAGATGTGAAAGCGGGAACCGTTCTGAAAATCACCGAACAGCATGACTGGACACAGGTTTTTGCCTTCGGGTAAACTGTTGGGGCGTCTGGATCGCCGTGGTGGAGAACAGGAACTTACACTGCCTGCATTAAAAGCCGGTACACAGCTTGATTTATTGGTGGAAGCCATGGGGCGTGTGAACTTTGACAAGTCCATTCACGACCGCAAGGGAATTACCGAGAAAGTGGAACTGGTGAACGGTAAGAATGCTGAAACGTTGAAAGGCTGGACTGTTTATAATCTTCCCGTAGATTATGAATTTGTATCTTCCCGGAACTTTCAGGATATGAACTCGTCTGCCGCCTGTGGCATAGAGAAAAATGATGAAAGTGTTCCGGCCTACTATCGCGCTACTTTTACCTTGGATAAGGTGGCTGATACATTCCTGAACATGGAGTCTTGGGGAAAAGGTATGGTATGGGTGAACGGTCATGCCATGGGACGTTTCTGGGAAATCGGTCCTCAACAAACCCTGTTCATGCCGGGCTGTTGGCTGAAAAAAGGAGTGAATGAAATCATCGTTCTTGACTTGAAAGGCCCGAAAGAGGCAACCATCGTCGGATTGAACAAACCTATCCTGGATATGCTTCGTGTGGCTGTTCCTGAAACGCATCGTAAACAGGGGCAGACCATCAAACTGGAGAAGGAAACACCGGTATCTGCCGGTACTTTCAAACCAGGTAACGGTTGGCAAGAAGTGAAAGTTCCTGCTACGAAAGGACGTTACTTCTGTCTGGAAGGGCTGTCTTCTTTTGATAATACCAACATTGCCGCCATTGCGGAGTTTGATGTGCTGGATGAGAAAGGACAGAAAATCTCTCGTGAAAACTGGAAGATTGTTTATGCCGACAGCGAGGAAACCCCGTAGCGGTAACCGCACAGCCGACAAGATTTATGACTTGCAAGAAAGTACTTTCTGGCAGACGGTGGATAATACGGCTTATCCTCATCAGGTGGTGATAGATCTCGGCAAAGAATATAACGTGACCGGTTTCCGTATTCTGCCACGTGCGGAACAGGGAGCTCCCGGCATGATTAAAGATTATAAGGTGTATGTAAAAGCAACCGGTTTCGGTTATTGATATACTTTTCCCGTAGGGGTGGAAACACAGACTGCTGAAGAAGCTACCAAAAAGAATTAAAGACACAGATGTAAGGAGGAAGCTTCAAAAGAAGGAAACCTGCGAGTGGAGCAATTATCGGATACTTTAGCAAATTTTAAAATTTGCTAGAGTATCCGGTTTCTTTTTTATAACTTTGTGGCAGTCTATGATTCTAACCGAAAGCACAATGAAATATATATTGACCTTTATACTATCTTTTCTCTCCTTCTTGGTGTGTTCTCAGAACATAACTATTACAGATATCCCTACCATTGACCAGCTGCCGGTAAATGCCATTCATCGCGTATTCAGAGATAGCGAAGGATATATGTGGTATGGCACGGTGAACGGATTATGTCGTGATGACGGTTATCATGTGAAAGTGTTTCGTTCGGACATTGAAACTCCGGGATTATTAGAGGACAATTTGGTGGAGTGTATCGCTGAGGATAAGAAGGGGAATATATGGTTCGGTACAGACAAAGGGGTGTATATTCTTGATAAATCGGACTACAGTGTACATCCTATGGACCGGGAGCGTTTGAAGAATATTCCGGTGATGTATCTATATGCTACCAGTGACGGCTATATGTGGCTGAGCTATCGTTCTATATTGGCCAAATATGACATCAACGGACAGTTGGTCAAAGAGTATCCCCTCCGGAATAAGTACGGAAGAACTACTATTTCCGGATTTTGTGAGAGCCGCAACCATGAGATTATTATTTCTGTGTGGAATGGCCGGGTATATCATTTGGACAAAGAAAAAGACGAGTTCGTTCCTTATCCTGATAAGATGAGAAGACAAAATCCTACGGTGATGGTTCAGGATAATGAACAGGACTACTTCTGGTTGGCAACCTGGGGGGATGGTGTGGTGCGTTTTGACCCTTCGGCTCCTGAAGATTCTATGTTTGTATATTCTGAAATACCGGTCAATGCTGCCGGTGAGGAGGATGGGGTCATCCTTAGTCTGGTACAGGATGATAAACTGGGGTATATCTGGTTAACCACCGGGCACGATTTCATGTCCTTACAAATACAACCGGATAAGACGTTAAAACAATTGAAATTCCAGACAGGGCTTCTGCCTGTTAATCATATGTTGGTAGAAGTTCTGAAAGGGAGGGGATGTCTATGGGTGTCGGCCTTTGACCGTCCTAGTTTCATTGTACATCTGATGGATAATATGACCAAGGATTATGCCTTACCCGCTTTGGCGGACAGAGTAAACCGCAGTCCGGCTGTAATGGCTTTGTGTGATGACGGAGACGGTATGATGTGGATGATGCAAGAAAGAACCGGGTTGGTGTTATATGACTTGAAGCAGGATAAAGTGAAAATCTATTCGGATTTTCCCGAGCTTGTTTCGTTGTCTTTGGATAACGGACGAGAGATGGCTCGAGCACGTATTAATAACGGTATTTGGGTGGCAAAAGATTTGAATAGATTGGTTTATGGTATGACCCGTAAGGGTATGGAGATGTATCTGGAGGATCTTATTGATTTGAACGGGCAGGTGGAATCGAACGCTACGGTGACCAAATTGTATGAAGACTCGCACGGAATCTTGTGGATAGGCTTGAACAAAGGACTTTGCAGTTATGATGTCCGTCAGAAAAGAATTAAACAGGTTTATCCCGATGTGGGGCATGTGATGGGAATCGTGGAGAATAAGGAAGGGTTGATATGGATTTGTACTCAAGACAACGGTTTGTTTCAGACAACGGCGGATGAAAAACTTCGTTCTTTCAAATTGGACAAGAATTTCTCTTGTCTGTCTATTGCTCCCGATTGGATTTTGTGGTTGGGAACTTGTGACGGAGGAGTCTATTCTTATGATCCTTCAGAGAATAAGTTGGTCAGTTATAATGAGGCTTGCGGTATGAACGGTAATCAGGTGAATCAAATAGTGGCTGATGCATACAATCATATTTGGATTGATACAAACCAGAAACTGATAGAATTTAATCCTCGTAACGGTTCGTTCCGCACCTATCTCACCACGGACGGTTCCATCTTGTTGCATCGCTTTCTTCCCACTGCTGTTTGTCAGGCAAAAGACGGCAATATTTATTGGGGCGGCATTCCGGGTATTTGCATGGTTACTCCATCAAACGGGTTGGAAAGAAAGGCTAGTGCAGTGAAGACCAAGATAACTGATATAAAGTTGCAAGGAGAATCATTGATATTCGGAGATAGAAAGGGTAGCAATTCCATTAACCGGATAGAATTACATCCCGATGACCAGAATTTGGAAATTAGTTTTTCTTCTCTTAACCACCGTTATGCTTCAAAGATACGCTATGCTTATCGGTTGATAGGAGTGGACAAGGCGTGGGTATATGTGGAAGGTGGAAAAAACTCGGCTTTTATAATCATCTGAGTAAGGGTACTTACACTTTTCAAGTGAAGGCGACGGATGAAAACGGCCTTTGGAGCAAGGAAGTAACTGAACTGACCATCCGACGCCTTCCTGCTTTTATGAGACTTGGTGGGCGTATTTGTTCTATGTATTGATAGTGATGGGTGTATCCGGTTATAGTCTGTATCTTTATCTGAAGCGCGTGGACCGTAAGAATAATGAAATGTGGGCGGACAGCAAGGAGATGATTAAAATGCGTATTTATTTGGATAGTAAGGTGAATTTGCCTGAACCTGAGTTTGTACAACTGGACAAACTTCTATTGGAGAAAGCGGTAAAAGCCGTGGAAGATAACCTTACTGAGCCTGATTTTGATGTGACAGCTCTAGCTGATGCCATGAATATGTCCCGTTCTACTTTGACCCGTAAATTGAAAGCCATAACAGGCCGAACTCCATTGGATTTTATCCGGAACATCAAGATGAAGCATGCCAGACACATGTTGGAAGATAAAGACAAAAGTGTAACAGAGGTTGCCGCTACGTTGGGGTATTTTAATCGGAAGTATTTCACCACTTGCTTTAAGGAGGAATTTGGAATGACTCCCAGTGAGTTCCAGAAATCACAACACGAAGAATAAACATCTTCCTGTCCTTTAATTGTTGCAAATAGGGGGTACAAATGCGTCAAGTTATAGCTAGAGCTATTTGTATCCCCTGTTAGCATGGTTCTTCACCTGTATTTCTATTTCCTATTTCATTCTTTTGCCACAACCTTTTACGGGGAGAAAAACACATCTTCTTCATTCATTCCCGCAGTAAAGGTATGTATAACTTTAAATTTAATATAGAATGAAACATTTGTTTTTGTTGCTTACTCTGTTAAGCTTTTCATTAACGGCCTTAGCCCAGCAAAAAGTGACGGGTAAGGTGAAAGATTCTTCCGGTGAGCCTGTCATAGGAGCCAGTGTTGTTGTAAAAGGCAATAATACCATGGGAACCATTACGGATTTTGATGGAAACTTTATGTTGGATGTTCCGGCAAAGAGTGTGTTGGTTATTTCTTATATTGGCTATGTCACTCAGGAAGTCCCGACAGCAGGAAAGAATTCATTAGAGATTGTTTTAAAGGAGGATACCAAAACCTTGGATGAAGTGGTGGTGATTGGTTACGGTACACAGCGTAAAGGTGATGTGACTAGTTCTGTAGCTAGTGTGAAAGCCGACAACTTTGTAAAAGGAGCCGTGAAAGATGTGGGACAGCTGATTCAAGGAAAAGTAGCCGGTCTGGCCATTACCAATCCTAACGGTGACCCGACGGGAAGTACTCAGATACGTCTTCGTGGTACAAATACCATTGGTGGAGCTAATACAGCTCCTTTGGTATTGATTGACGGAATTCCGGGAGAACTCGGTACAGTGGCTCCCGAAGATGTGGAGAGCGTGGACGTGCTGAAGGATGGTTCTGCTGCCGCTATTTATGGTACGCGCGGTACGAATGGTGTGATTTTAATTACTACCAAACAGGCTAAAGGAGTGGATATTAACCAGGTGGAGTATAATGGCTACGTCAGTACTTCTCTTATAGCCAAAAAGTTGGATATGCTGAATGCAGATGAGTTCCGTACCCTTTATCCTGACCAGGACCATGGGGCTGATACGGATTGGATTGATGAGATTAGCCGTACACCGGTTAGCCATGTTCATAACTTGTCATTGATGGGTGGCAATTCAAAGACTAATTATATTGCCAACTTGAACTATGCCTCTCGTCAAGGGATCATGAAAAAATCGGATTTCGAAAGTTTTCAAGGACGTATTGAGGTAACCCACCGTATGTTTGATGATAAGTTGAAGTTGAAATTCGGTTTGTTTGGTAAGAAAAACCAGATGGAATCTACAACTAGTGGGGGTAGTTTCAGAGGTTGGGTATATGGCCAGGCAACTCGTAGAAACCCGACTGATCCGGTAAGAAATGAGGATGGTACATGGAATGAGAATGTGAGCAAATTCGAATACGAGAATCCGTTGGCTTTGTTGTATGAGGCTGAAGGAAATGTAAAAAAGACGCAGTTGCGTTACAATGGAAATATTGTTTATAATCCTATCAAAGATTTGACTCTTTCTGCCGTATTCTCTTATATTCGTGATAATATGAACCGTGGTTATGGTGAAACGTTGAACCATATTTCTGCTTTGCGTGATGGATTGGCAGGTTGGTCTTCTGTAGGTGCTTATACTAAGATGGAGAAATTGATGGAACTTACTGCACAATATAGCAAAGAAATCGGTGCACATAAATTCACTGTATTGGGCGGTTACAGCTACAATGAAACAGACTTTGAAGAACTTTGGATTGATAACTATGGTTTTCAGGATGATTATTTTGGCGGATGGCATAATATTGGCATCGGTTCTGCTTTGAAAGACGGTAAAGCGAATATCGGCTCAAAGAAAACTCCTACAAATTTGATCGGCTTTTTCGGGCGGGCTACCTATTCGTTCAAGAATCGTTATTTGTTGATGGGAGCTCTTCGTTATGAAGGAGCCAGCCAGTTATGGGGTACTGATAATGCATGGGGGCTTTTCCCGTCTGTATCAGTCGGATGGAGAATTACCGAAGAAGCATTTATGAAGAATCAGAAGATATTTGATGATTTGAAACTTCGTGTGGGATATGGTGTGACGGGTTCACAGCCTAAAGATCCTTTCCTGGGGGTGGCTATGTTGAAATACGGCTCGTATGCTTTTGTAAATGGAAATTGGGTACAGACCATTGTTCCGGCATCCAACCCGAATCCTGATTTGAAATGGGAGGAAAAGAAAGAAACCAATATTGGTTTGGATTTTGTTTCATGGGGTGGCCGTTTGTCCGGCTCTATTGATTATTATAACCGTGATGTAGATGGTTTGATATACGAATATGGAGTACCGACCCCTCCGAACTTGTATAATAAGACGATGGCTAATGGGTGGTACAATGAGAAACCGTGGTGTGGAAGTGTTGGTAACTGTGGTTCCTGTTCAGAATAAAGATTTTGAATGGAGTACTACCGGAACATTCTCTTTGAACTCTAATAAATTGATCAGTTTGTCTGGTAGCATCTTTAAGTCGGATTACGACTATTTTAATACGGGTACGGTGGAATACTCCGGTCAGGTAGCCGATTCTCACAGAGTACAGGTAGGTGAAAGCATCGGTAATTTTTATGGCTTTAAAGTAGTGGATGTGGACAGTGAAGGTCGTTGGATTTACGAAGACAGGAATGGTGAGTTGGTGAACTATAAAGATTTTACTCATGCTCCCGAGGATAAGCATGTTATTGGTAACGGTCTTCCTAAATGGTATGCGGGATGGAACAATACTCTTCGTTATAAAAACTTCGACTTGAATGTGACGATGCGTGGCGCGTTTGGTTTCCAGATAATCAATGGTGGGCGTATGAATTACGAGAATGTAAAAAACAGCCGTTTTGAAAATCGTTTGAAGTCTGTGAATGACTTGGTGTTTGGCAAGCATACGTTGAGCTCGGAAGTGGAACCGGAATTCAACAGCTATTATGTAGAAAATGGTGACTATTGGAAGATTGACAATATCACTTTGGGATATAGCTTCGGTCAGGTTGGTAAATATATAAAGTCACTCCGAGTTTATGGTTCAGTATTGAATGCTTTGACTATTACAGGTTATAAAGGTATTGATCCGGAAGTGTCAACAGACGGTTTGACTCCAGGATATGATACACGTGACAGATATCCGAGCGTACGCTCATTTACCTTCGGCGTTAATGTGAAATTTTAATGAACTAAAAAGGAATTGAAGATGAAAACAAATATAAAATTATGGACGATGGGCCTGATGACAGCCGCATTGTTGGGAAATACAGCTTGTACTGATTTGCTGCATGATAGCTATGGGCAGGTAGTGTCTGAGGATTACGTACCGAAAACAGAGGAAGATGTCAGTTATTTGGTAAATGCTGCTTATATACCTTGGCGTGAAACGTTGCTGCAATGGAACGGAGTGGTTCGTGCGCAGGAATTATGTGCGGATCAAGATGTTCTTCCCGCCCGTGATGGTATTGGATGGGTAGATGGCTATATCTATAAAAGGTGGCATCAGCATACTTGGACTACCGAGGATGACGGTGTGCTTCAAGGATGGGAACGTACATACAATGGCGTGAACACTTGTAACCGTATTCTGTCTCAGATAGAAGAAGGCGTTATCAGTGTAGATGGCGAAACGAAAGAAAAGTTGATTGCCGAATTGAAAGTTCTTCGTGCTTCCTATTATTATATTTTGATTGATTTGTATGGTAATGTGCCCATTGTGACAGACTTTAAAGATACTTCCTTGCCACAACAGTCTACCCGTAAAGAGGTCTTTGACTTCATTGTGAAAGAAATAACGGAGAATATGGATTTGTTGTCCGAAACACCGAGGGGTTATTATTATGGACGTTTCAATAAGTGGGCCGCTCATGCATTGCTGGCCAAGATGTATTTGAATGCTGAAGTTTGGTCGGGCACTGCTCAATGGCAGAAATGTATCGACGAGTGTGATATGGTGATTAATTATGCCGGGAAGTCCGGAGAATATGCATTGGAAAATAATCAGAAGGATGTTTTTGTAACGCATAATGAGAATTCTAAGGAAATTATCTTTGCATTGCCGTTTGATGAAATTTATGTGACAGGATGGAATGATTTTGATTTCCACATGTACACTTTAGCACCTGAAAACCAGGAAACCTATCAGTTGACTGCACGTCCTTGGGGGCGTGTGTGCAGTGCCTCAGTTTATTAATTCTTTTGATGAGGATGATGCACGTTTGGAGGCTAACTATATTCAAGGTCAGCAATATACCTATTCCGGTGAAATCTTGAAGCGTAGTATTGATGGAAAACCATTGATTTATACGGTAGATGTTCCCCTCTATTGATCAGTCGGATGTGGATGATGGGTTCCGTTGGGGTAAGTTTGAGTATGCCACCGGTATAACCAACCGTTTGAGCAATGACTGGCCGTTGTTACGATATGCGGATGTATTGATGATGAAAGCGGAGTCATTGATGCGTTTGGGCAAATCGGGAGCAGGTGCTTTGGTGACTCAGGTACGTGAACGCGCCTTCAAGAATGAACCTGAAAAAGCGCAAGTTACAGATGCGGAACTGATGGGAGGAAGTGTATATGATTATGGTCGGAGAGATAGTTATAAGACAGAACATGATGGAGGAACAGATATTAAATATGGCCGTTTCCTTGATGAACTTGGCTGGGAGTTTTGTCAGGAAGGACGCCGCCGTCAGGACATGATTCGTTTTGGCATCTTCACTACAAAAGCTTGGTTCTCTCATGATAAGAGTGATGAAACCAAAAATCTGTATCCTATTCCAAATAAAGTATTGTTGACCAATAGTAATCTGAAACAGAATCCGGGATATTCTAAATAGTATTTATTGGATGTTTTTTTAAGGATGAAAAGGTTGTTTTCTCTTTTCTATATTAAATTGGAAAGAATTATGAGTAAAAAGATTTCGATAAGTTTATTGCTCCTCTGTCTGGGATTATTTTCTCAGGCACAGAGCTATCAGAAGATGCCGCAAGGGATTAAGGCTACTGTACAAGGTATGGATGTTGAAGTGGCATTTTATACGCCATCCATCGTCCGGGTTTATAAGACACCGGAGGGAAGCTCGTATGACAAGAAGAGCCTTGTAGTAATGAAAGAGCCTGAGGAGACTTCTGTGGAGTTTGCAATGAATAAAGAGTATATTCGTTTAAAGTCGGATGCATTACAGGTGGAGGTCAATTCATCTACAGGTGGAATCAATTTCTATGACGCTACCGGAAAGGTGTTGTTAAAAGACAAGGATTATGGGACACAGTTCACCTCCGTTTGATGATGCGGGTATTTTTTCTTACAATGTTCGGCAGGCTTTTTTATTAGATAAGGATGAAGTGATTTATGGATTGGGGCAACAACAGACTGGAAAAGTGAATCAGCGCAATCAAAAACTTTTTCTTCGTAACAAGAATATGAGTATCTGCATTCCTTTTATTCATTCAGTGAAAGGTTACGGGCTTTATTGGGATAATTATTCTCCGACTACCTTTACGGACAATCCGCAAGAAATGTCATTCGACTCTGAAGTGGGCGATTGTGCCGACTATTATTTCATTTATGGTAGCAATGCGGATGGCGTGATAGCCGGAGTCCGTGATTTGACCGGACAGGCTCCTCTTTATCCGCTTTGGACACTTGGATTCTGGCAGTGCCGCGAGCGTTATAAGAGTCCGGATGAACTGTGTGAAGTGGTTGATGAATACCGTGATCGGAAAGTTCCTTTGGATGGAATCATTCAGGATTGGCAGTATTGGGGATGTGACTCTAACTGGAATTCCATGAAGTTCCAGAATCCTCGCTATATTAATAAGATGGGCGACAAGGAATACATGAAATATCTTCCGAATGGTGAGAATCCGGATGCACGTTATGGTACTCCAAGGATAAAAAGCCCTCAAGAAATGATTGACTATATACACAAGCGGAATGCGCATATCATGATTTCTGTATGGGCCTCTTTTGGTCCGTGGACAGAGATGTATCACAAAATGGATAGTCTGAATGCTTTGCTTCATTTTGAGACTTGGCCACCTAAAGCCGGAGTGAAACCTTATGATCCGTTCAATCCTGTAGCAAGAAATATTTATTGGAATGAAATGAAAAAGAATATTTTCGATCTAGGTATGGACGGCTGGTGGCTGGATTCTACCGAACCCGATCATCTGGAGGTTCAAGATAAAGATTTTGATACAAAAACTTATTTAGGTTCTTTCCGAAGGGTTCACAATGCTTTTCCTTTGATGTCTAATAAAGGAGTTTATGAACATCAGCGTGCTACGACTTCCGACAAGCGGGTATTCTTACTTACCCGTTCTTCATTCTTGGGACAGCAGCGTTATGCTTCACATTCATGGAGTGGAGATGTAGTTTCTACTTGGGAAGTGATGCGCAAGCAACTGGCAGCTGGCCTGAATTATTCTTTGTGTGGTATTCCTTACTGGAACACTGACTTGGGAGGATTTTTTGCTTGGAAATATAATAATGATGTTAATAATATTGCTTATCATGAGTTACACGTCCGTTGGTATCAGTGGGGAGCCTTTCCAACCTATCATGCGTTCTCATAATTCCAGTCCTGTTGCTGTAGAGATCTATCAGTTCGGTGATAAAGGTGATTGGGCTTATGATGCATTGGAGAAATATACCCATTTGCGTTATCGCTTATTACCTTATTTATATAGTACTACTTGGGAAGTAACAAATAAGGCAGGCAGCATTATTCGTCCTTTGGTGATGGATTTTCCGAAAGACAAGAAAGTACTTGATATGGATACGGAGTATATGTTCGGACGTAGTTTTTTAGTACGTCCGGTAACTGATTCTCTCTATACATGGCAGGATAAAAAACAGAATGGTTATCAGAAAAATATGCGGAAAATAGAGAAAACGGATGTATATTTGCCAGAGGGAAGTAACTGGTTTGATTTCTGGACTGGGGCAAAGTTGGCTGGTGGCCAAACCATACAGCGTGAAGTACCTATTGATATCATGCCAGTTTATATCCGTGCCGGTTCTATAATTCCTTGGGGGGTCCTGCGGTGCAGTATGCCACAGAAAAAAGTTGGGATGACCTGGAGATTCGTGTTTATCCGGGTGCTAATGCAACTTTTATTCTTTATGAGGATGAGAACGACAATTACAATTATGAAAAGGGAGTTTATTCTACTATCACTTTCCGTTGGGATGATAGTAACCGTACTTTGCACATCAGCGACCGTGAAGGAGGATATCCCGGAATGTTGGAAAAGAGGAAGTTCAAAGTTGTTCTCGTAAATCAGAGATCAGGAGAAGGGGATAAACCGTTGAAAGGAGGAAAGATGGTGAATTATACCGGTACAGCAATTGAGGTGAAACTTTAGAATGCTCATATTGAATATCCAGCAGAATAAATAAAGAAACGATAAAATACATTATGAATTTACTTAAAACCCTTTTATCCACTTCCGTTTTTGCTATAGCTTCAGTAGCTTTGCATGCTCAGTTGCCCACAAAAGTAGAAAGTTTTCCGGTCAGGGATGTGCGGCTCACCGCCAGCCCTTTCAAACACGCAGAGGATATGGATATCCGTTATCTGCTAGGAATAGACCCCGATCGTCTGTTAGCTCCTTATTTGAAGGAGGCTGGTCTTTCCCCTAAAGCCGAAAATTATACCAATTGGGAAAATACAGGGCTGGACGGACATATTGGCGGACATTATTTATCGGCCCTTTCCTATATGTATGCCGCTACGGGAAATAAGGAGATCAAGGCGCGTCTGGATTATATGATAAGTGAACTGAAGCGCTGCCAGTGATGCCGCCGGTGACGGTTATCTGTGTGGAGTCCCAAACGGGCGTAAAATGTGGAAGGAAATAGAGGACGGAAACATTCGCGCGTCCGGTTTCGGATTGAACGACCGCTGGGTTCCTCTTTACAATATTCATAAAATATATGCCGGCCTTCGTGATGCAACTCTTCAGACCGATAGCCGGAGGCAAAGGAAATGTTGGTGAAACTCACGGACTGGATGATTCGTCTGGTATCAAGTTGAGCGATGAACAGATACAGGATATGCTGCGAAATGGAGGGCTGAACGAAACATTTGCCGATCGCTATCACCGGCGACAAACGCTACTTGAAACTGGCTCACCAATTTTCTCATCACACCGTGTTGCAGCTTTGTTGAGACAGGAGGATAAACTGACTGGTATGCACGCCAATACCCAAATACCGAAAGTGATAGGTTTCAAACGTATTGCCGATTTGAAGGCAACCGGGACTGGAGCGAGGCCGCCCGCTATTTCTGGGAAACAGTGGTAAACCATCGAAGCATCACCATCGGAGGTAACAGTGCGTGAGCATTTTCATCCGGCTGATGATTTCAGCAGTATGCTCACCAGCGAGCAGGGGCCTGAGACTTGTAACACCTACAATATGCTCCGCCTTACAAAAATGCTGTATGAAACGAGTGCGGACGTTCATTTTATGGATTATTACGAACGGGCACTTTATAACCATATCCTTTCCACGCAAGATCCTGCAAGGCGGATTTGTTTATTTTACCCCGATGCGTGCCGGTCATTACAGGGTCTATTCGCAGCTCAGACCAGTTTCTGGTGTTGTGGGATCGGGGATGGAAAATCATGCCCGTTATGGTGAAATGATTTATGGACACAAGGATAATAATCTGTATGTCAATCTTTCATTCCGTCTACCTTGCGCTGGGGAGATACCCAAATTGAGCAACAGACGGCTTTTCCCGATGAGGAGGGGAGTACTTTGTTATTTCTCGGAAAAGGAAAGAAAGAATTTTCCCTTCTTTCCGTATTCCCGAATGGACGAAGCCGGAAGCATTATGCTTGTCTGTTAATGGTAAACGGCAGAACGTGACGGTCAAAGAGGGATATGTTAGCCTGAACCGTACTTGGTAAGGTGACAAAGTAAGGCTGGAACTGCCGATGCATCTGCGTGCCATTGCACTACCGGATGGTTCTGCCAACTATTCCATCTTATACGGACCGATTGTGCTGGCCGCCCGGTTGGGCAAGCAAAATCAGGATGGCATGTTTGCCGATGACAGTCGTGGTGGACATTGCTGCCGGACCGCGTCTGCCTTTACAAACGATGCCTGTCATTGTGGGGATAAGAACAATCTTCTTCATCTGAAAAGTGGAAGGTAAGCCGTTGACATTTACATTGGAGTTTATCCCGAACGCTATGAGGGTATGACTGTTGAACCGTTCTTCCGTTTATACGAGTGCCGGTATATGGTCTATTGGCCTGTGTTGTCCGTACAGGAAG
>SCPP01000141.1_pt1 | contig 57767 bp, 53 predicted proteins | sample 6106811 | NCBI WGS metagenome assembly SCPP01 (sample SAMN10720449, study PRJNA508395) | human gut metagenome | isolation source: Participant 2 stool, 15 month | host: Homo sapiens | collected 2018
GGAACTTCATCTTGTCAATGACCTCATCCGGCTTCTTTCAAAACGCATGGAAACCTTAGGCGAAGGCCACACCGTAAGCCGTGAGGATTTTCTTCTCACCCAGCTGAAACGGCGTCAGAATACCCTCAAGGAAATCATTCTGGAGCGGCCTTTATCGGGGCTTTCCCATTCCACGCTCTTTACCAACAGCAAAAAGGACGTTTCCCTTGTAACGGAACTGCAGCGGGAAATCCAATCCGCGGACCGCATCGACCTGCTCGTTTCCTTTATCAAATATTCAGGGTATATTATGATCCGCCCCTATCTCCAGGAATTCACCCGCCATGGAGGAAAGCTCCGCGTCCTTACGACAACCTATATGGGTGCGACCGATCCCAAGGCCGTAGCCGAGCTGGCGGCTCTTCCCAATACGGAGGTCCGGATTTCCTACAATGTCAAGGAAACGCGTCTTCATGCCAAGGCCTATATTTTTTACCGCAGCAGCGGCTTTTCCTCGGCTTATGTCGGATCATCAAATCTCTCCCATGCAGCCATCGCCGATGGACTTGAATGGAATATGAAGATCACCCAGCAGGATATGCCCCTTGTCATGGAAAAAATCCATACGACCTTTGATACATACTGGCATAGTGATGAATTTCAGGACTTTAGCGAAAAAGACCGTCCGCATCTTGAAGACGCCATTGATGCTGAACGGGGACGGGGCAAAAAGGAAGGTTCCGCCCTTTCCTATGCTTTCCGAATCCGTCCCTACCCGTATCAGGAACAGATCCTTGATGCCCTGCAGGCTGAGCGGCAAATCCATCACCGCACGCGCAATCTCGTTGTTGCCGCTACGGGTACAGGAAAAACCGCCATTGCAGCTTTTGATTACGCTCGCTTTGCCAAAAATAGAAACAAGGAAACCCGTCTTCTTTTTGTGGCCCACCGGGAGGAAATCCTCACCCAATCCCTTTCCGCCTTTCGTCAAGTCCTCCAAGATCCAGGCTTTGGGGAACTTTCCGTAGGAAACTTCAAGGCCAAACGGGCGGACCATCTTTTTATCTCCATTCAAACCTTTCAGCACCAGCGTCTGTGGGAAAAACTTGATTCCCATTACTATGACATGATCATTGTTGACGAATTCCATCATGCAGCAGCACCGAGTTACCAGAAACTGCTCTCCTATTTCAAGCCAAGGATCCTTCTGGGCCTTACGGCAACGCCAGAACGCATGGATGGGAAAGACATCCTCTCTTATTTTGATGGTCATATGGCAGCGGAAATCCGTCTTTCTGAAGCGATTGAAAGACGTCTCTTGGTTCCTTTCCATTATTTTGGCGTAGAGGACCCCATCGACTTGAGTCACGTTGCTTGGTCAAAGGGGCAGTATGAAACAGATGAGCTTATCCATCTTTATGCTAGGGATCATACGGCAGAGATCAGGGCCAACGCCATCTTAAGGGCTCTCACTCGCTATACCAGTGATCTGCGGGATGTAAAAGGCATCGGTTTTTGCGTTGGAATCCAGCATGCCGAATTCATGGCCCGTTTCTTCACCAAGGCGGGGATTCCTTCCCTTGCCCTATCGGGGGATACACCTGATGAAGTGCGCCGGAAAGCAGCAGCTGACCTAGCTTCCGGCAGGCTGACCTTCCTTTTTGTTGTCGACATCTTTAATGAAGGCGTCGATATCCCCGCCGTCAATACGGTACTTTTCCTGCGTCCCACGAACAGTCTCACCATTTTTTTACAGCAGCTGGGACGCGGCCTGCGCCTTTTTGAAGGCAAGGACTGCCTTACGGTCCTTGATTTTGTCGCTCAGGCAAACCGAAAATACGACTTTGCTTCCCGTCTTTTTGCCCTCATGGGGACAAGGAACCTCTCCATTCGCCGTGAAGTTCAGCTAGGCTTTCCCCACGCACCCAAGGGCTGCTGCATTCAGCTGGAAAAAGTTGCCCAGCAAAGAATCCTTGAAAATATCAACAGCCAGCTAAAAGGCCTTTCCTACTATATGGAAACCATTCGTGAACTTTACGAGATAACAGGGAGCGTACCGACACTTGCGGAATTTTTCAAAGCTTCCGGCATCGATCCCCACCTTTTTTATAATGGGAAGCGAACCTACACAAGGCTGCTCATGAAGGCCGGCCTCATAGAAGAACGGGAAGAAAGCCTTGAGGAAAAAGTCCTCATGAGAGCTTATCCGACGCTCCTTTCCCTGGATTCCCCGCACTGGATTTCCTATCTCAAGGAAAACCTGAAAGCTCCTCAACGGCCAACAACGATTCTTGATAGGGAATATGCGGCCATGCTGTACCACACTCTTCTTTCAAAGGATCTGGAAGCCCTTGGGATTATTTCCCCAGAAGCGCTCATCTTGAGCCTTAGCCACTGGCATCCCTTTATCAAGGAACTGGAGGCCTTTTTGACGATGCAGGAAAACGCCCTGTCCTTCCTGCCCCAGTCCCCCGGGGTCCTTTATCCCTGTGCCCTTGAAGTCTATTGTCACTACACAAGAAACCAAATCTTTGCCGCGCTTGGGTACGATCATCCCAGTTCCATCCGCGAGGGCGTCAAGTTCATGACCCCAGAAAAGAGTTTTGCTGTCACCCATCCAACGGATGTCTTTCTTGTAACCCTGAATAAATCAGACCGCGACTTTTCGGAGACAACACGTTATGAAGACTATTCCATCGATCGGATGACCTTTCACTGGCAAAGCCAAAGTACGACGACACCCCATTCAAAGACGGGGCAGCGTTATGAAAGGCTGTGCAGGGAAAAGGAAAAAGCGGGTTATATTCTTCTTTTTGTTCGTGAAAATAAAAAAGATGCCTACGGCGGCACCCAAAGCTATACGTTTCTTGGCCGTGTAAGCATCGAGCGTCTTCAAGGCTCACAGCCCATGACCGCGATCTTGAAACTTGCCCTGCCCCTATCTGCCGGCCTCCTCACGGAAACCGACGCAAGCGGCGTCCTGTAAAGTCCTGTAAATGAAAGATCCCAACAAACGCGTCACATAGACCATTCGTTGGGATCTTTTGTGTTATGCTATACCAAATCGTCAAAGTCAAAAGCGGCGGCTTTCGTGTAGTTCGTTACTTTCGCTTCAAAAAAGTCCGTTTTCGTTCCATTGAGATTGGAGAAGCTTTCAATCCATTCCATGGGATTCTGACTGATTTCCGGGTAAAGGGGCGCAAGTCCAATGGCTTCAAGGCGGATATTGGCCAAATACTTGATGTACTTTTCGATCAGGCCATTATTGAGCCCCAGAATCTTATCATCCGTAATATACTGGCCCCATTTGATTTCATTTTCCGCACCCTGACGGATCATGTCGGCAATATGAGCATCCTGCTCCTTTGTAAAAAGATCGGGCCGTTCATGACGCAGTTCGCGGAGGATATTCTGGAAGAGAATGAGGTGCGTCACTTCGTCACGGTTGATATATTTGAAGATGGTGCTCGTTGCGGTCATTTTCCCCTGGCGGGCCAAGGTGTAAAAGAAACTAAAACCTGAGTAGAAATAAATGCCTTCAAGGATATAGTTTGCCACAATGGTATGAAGGAAATTGCCTTCGTTCGGATCATCGCTGAAGCGCTGATACGCATCGGCAATAAACCGATTCCGTTCCAATAGCGTCGAATCCGTGCGCCATTCATCATAAATCTTATCCCGTGTAATGGGATTTGTCACCGTATCAAGGATATAGGAATAACTCTGCGCGTGAATTTCCTCTTGAAAAGCCTGGATATTTAAGAGGGACGCCACTTCCGGTGCCGTGATATAACGACTTATGTTTGGCAGGTTTTCGCTCTGGACGCTGTCAAGAAAGTTCAGGAAAGAAATAATCTTATCGAAGGCACGGCGCTCGCTGTCCGTAAGGTACGGGAACTGCTTGATATCTTCGTTCAAGGAAATTTCTTCGGGGATCCAGAAGTTATTGAGCATGGTCCGGTAAAGTGTATTGGCCCAATCATATTTGATTCGGTTCCATTCGCGCAGGTTTGTCGTATTACCGCCAATCATGGCCTGGGTCCCGCGCTGCCCATGTTCATTAAAAATAAGTTTCTTTTTCATCTTGCGCTCCTTCTCACACAGTCAGGATGAACAGCTCGTGCATTCATCCATTTCAAGGGACTGGTTCCGCACATAGTAAATGGTCTTGATGCCCTGTTTATAGGCTTCAATATAGAGGTTCAGTATTTCCGAGGCCTTCATGCGGGGCGTGATATAAAGATTAAAGGATTGGGCCTGATCGATGTGGCGCTGACGGGCTGCATTGGCACGAATGGACCACTGCTGGTCAATGGTATGAGCTTCCTTATAGAGCCAGAATGTCTTTGGGTTAAGGTCCGGTGCCGTTTTCGGGGTAAAGGATCCTTGTTTTTCCTCTATGAAGAATTTTTTGAAGATAGGGTCGATACCAGCCGTTGTGTTCGCAATGTTGCTCGTTGAACCGGTTGGCGCCACAGCAAGGAGATACCCATTGCGCATACCGTACTTGTGGACGTCGGCAGCAAGACGCTGCCATTTTTCACTGGTATAGCCGCGCCGGGTAAAGTATTTGCCCGTATCCCATTCAGATCCCTTGAAGGCAGGATAAGCCCCCTTTTCTTTGGAAAGTTCCATGGACGCTTTGATGGCATAGTAGGCAATCTTTTCAAAAAGGGCATCAGCCGCGGCTATGTGTTCTTTTGATTCCCAGCGCAGGCCGTGCTTTACAAGATAATGGTGGTAGCCGCTCGTGCCAAGGCCGATGGCCCGGTATTTGTCACAAGTCAGCCGGGACTCCGGTACCGGCGTCTGGTTGATGGTAATGACATTATCGAGCATGCGCACCTGAAGGGCAATCTGTTCTTCCAGGAAATCTTCATCAATCTTGCCAAGGTTGATGGAATTCAAGTTGCAGGTGACCATATCGCCTGGCGCTGTCACTGTCGTAATGGTCCCATCGTCCTCAAGGATTTCTTTTTTGAGGTTCGTAAAGCCCACATTCTGTGCGATTTCATGACACAGGTTCGAAGCATAGATCATCCCCGCGTGCTTATTGGGATTGGCTTCATTGACCGTATCCCGGAAAAAGATGAAAGGGGTTCCCGTTTCAACGGCACTTTTCATGATTTTTTTCATCATCTCAAGGGCGGGGACGCTGATGCCATGGAGACGGGAATCCTTTTCACAAGCAAGGTAATGCTCCGTAAAGGCTTTATCTTCCTCCGTATCGTAGAAGTCTTCCAGAGCAAAGCCCATGACCGTATTCACTTCATGCGGATCAAAGAGGGTAAAATTTTCGCGTTTGATGAGGCGCTCCATGAAGAGGTTCGGAACGGAAATAGAGGGAAAGATATCATGGGCCTTGCGCCGATCATCGCCGTTATTGGTCCTCAGTTCAACAAATTCATAAAAATCCTTGTGCCAAATATCAAGGGTCACCGTCGCGCCGCCCTTGCGCCTACCGAGCTGGTCAACGGCAACAGCCGTATCGTTATAGAGCCGGACCCAGGGAATGACCCCTCCGGAAGAGTTCTTGAATCCCCGGATATCACTGTTGAGGGCCCGAACCTTCCCCAGATAGATGCCTAGGGCCCCTCCATGCTTGGAAACACGGGAGAACTTGCTGTTCACATCATAAATGGACCAAAGGTTGTCATCGACACCTGCCACAAAACAGCTGGACAGCTGATGAAATGGCGTGCCAGCATTAGCAAGGGTCGGCGTTGCCGTTGTCATCTTGAGCTCGCTCATAAGGTCATAGAACTTCTTGGCGTAGGCCACCTTGTTTTTCCCTTCAACGAGAGCAAGATGCATGGCAATGGCCATAAAGCGTTCCTGCGGCAGTTCATAGACTTCCTTGTTAAATCCCCGTACAAGATAACGGTCTGCCAGGAGTTTGAGTCCTTCATAGTTAAAAAGGTAGTCCCGTTTCGGTTTGATATAATCCCCCAATTCCTGGAGCTCATCTTCCGTATAGTCTGTCACAAAAAAATCAGCATATTTCTTCTTGTCAACCAGCATATGGATGAGATTGGAGAAATTCCCATAACCAAAGGCCTTATAACGGCGCTGGATGGCAGCCTCTTTATAGAGGTCAAAGAGGAACAGGCGGGCAGCCACAAACTGCCAATCCGGATTCATCTCCTGAAGGGGTACCCCGCCCCCTTCATGACGGGAGGGAATGACTTTTTCAATGGCCGTGCGGATCAAGGTCTGCTGGATCTGTTTCGTGGTCATACCATCGACAAACTGAAGCTTGGAATCCATTTCAAGCTCCATGGGATCGCATGAATCAAGTCCCAGACAGGCAAAAGCAATCATACGCTTGGTCTTTTCGACGGAAAGGGGTTCAAAATGCCCGTCCCGTTTGCGGATCATGATGTCCATAAGTGGCTTCCTTTCTTGTTCCTAAAAGTAAGAAAGACCACAAGATATAGTGGTCTTTGATTGTTTCTTTGGGTTCCTCATACATTATACGGGCTCATAGTCCATAAATCAAGTAAGAATTATTTTATGATTATTATTATAAAAATAGGAAACAGGACATTATTGTTGGGAAGCATGGGCTCCATTTTTCTGACTGATTTCAAGAAGGTGCCAGACATCGGGCGTTTCAAAGCCATATCGCCAGGCTGCCGTCCCTGCCAGCTGATACTGTATTGCGAGACGGGACTTATAGTAGAGGCTCAAGGCATCTTCCTGCCAAAAGACATAATCCCTGCCGCCTTCCGTATAGGAAACCCGAGTCATCTTTTCCTCTGGGAGCCAGGTCTTCCGGAAGGTCGGAAGGTTCTTTTTATCATGAATGAGCTGCTGGGCCTGCCACATACCAAGGGTTCTCGCCAGATACTCCTTGGTGCCTTCCGGGGCCTCCCATAGGCGCATATAAAGTGGGAGACCAAATAGAAGTTTTTCCGGGGGAACGCCCTGGGCAAGAGTCTCTTGGACCTTCTTTTCATCCCAATTGAAAGAAGCCGTCGGTCCCGGCACTTTACTCAGCCGAGAAAATTGATCATACGTCATGAGAACAAGATAATCCACGCTTTTCGTCAAGGCCTTCCGGTCGTAGCAGCGGGACCAATTGGGATTGCGGCTGGGAGCTGTGACATCCATACTGAGGATCAGTCCCTTCTTTTGGGATTGACGGCGCAGATAGGCCATGAAGCTTGTGAGGGCATCACGATCTTTTTCATAGATGTTCTCAAAATCGATATTGATTCCATCAAAACCGTGCGTTTCAGCCTCTTTCAGGAGCTGGTCAATGATAAAGCGCTGGGCATGGGGGTCTTGAAGGAATTTATGAGTAAGATCCGGATCAAAGGAATTGGTCACAAGCGGCCAGACCTGGTACCCTTTTTTGTGGGCCCGTTCCGTATACCCTGGCACAGCCGCGCCTTCCACCTTTCCATATTCCCCCGTTACACGGTACCAACACGGCGAAACAACGGTCAGGCCTGGGACCTTGGGCAGCGATGAAAGATCCACGCTGGGATCATCCTTATGCTGCCAAACCATACTGATGGGATGCGTCAAGCTAGGCGCCGGTTGGGGCTTAGCTTGGCTGTCCTTTTTAGGGGTGGCGCAGCTTCCCATCCCTATGACAAAGGTGAGGAGTACAAGTCCCAACAAAAAAGAAATTATTCGCATAGAAGCCTCCTGGATCATTGTTTGTCCTTATTGTATCAGGTACGAAAAAAGAGAGGCCATGAAGAAAATGAAATTCTCATTTTTTCACAGCCTCTCGTACATTTTTTATTTTCTGAAAGCGTCCGTCAGAGGCGGAACAATCTGTTTCTTACGGGACAGGACGCCGGGCATATGGAAGTGACCGTCAGCTTCAGGGTTGCCGAAGGCTTTTTCCAGGACGTCGCCGTTCTTGCCAGCCCAAAGAAGTTCCGTCACTTCCGTCATGATATCCGTAACCATGAGAAGGCTCGTGTCAGATTCACCAGAAGCCACCATTTTTTCCAGTGCGGCCTTCAATGCCGGCCATTTTTCCTTGGCTTTTTCGCCGTCCATGACGTTCACTTGGGCAACGGTGACTTTTCCTTGCGGGAAATCAAATTCCTTCATATCACCGTGGCAGATTTCATCAGGCGTGCTGCTGTTGATGGCAGAACCATGCTGCAGCATATCAAGGGCATAGGCTTTCGGATCCTTGATGCCGGCGATTTCAGCAAGTTCCAGACCAATCTTGCGGTCCGTTTCCGTTGTTGTCGGAGATTTGAAAAAGAGCGTATCAGAGCTAATGGCAGAAAAGAGCAGGCCTGCATACTGCGGCGGCAGGGCAATACCATTTTCCTTGGCCAGTTTGGCAATAATGGTAGAGCAGCAGCCCAGCGGTTCAACGCGCATATAAAGGGGTGCAGCCGTCTTCAGGCCGCCCAAGCGATGGTGATCGATGACTTCCTTTAGGTCCGCATCGGCAAGACCGTCTACAGCTTGGGATTCTTCGTTATGGTCGACGAGGATAAGCTTTTGGCCCGGTTCGACTTCTTCGATGAGTTTCGGTGCTTCCATCTTGAAGGCATCAAGAACGTATTGGGTTTCCTTGCTGACTTTGCCGGCTCTGCAAGCGACAGCCGGTACACCGAGCTGCTGTTTGACATAGGTATAGGTCAAAGCGCAGCAGATGGAATCCGTATCAGGGTTCTTATGACCCGTTACAATCGTCATGTTTTCCATGAATGAACTCTCCTTTTTACCTGTACAGAATTGTATATACACAAAATTATACCACAGTTGGCGCAAATCGTGCCATAAAATGCCGTGCCTCATGGAATCCGTCCATAGCGGCACTCGTGATGCCGCCGGCGTAGCCGGCTCCTTCACCGCAGGGGTAAAGGCCGCGGCAGTTCAGGGACTGTCCATTTTCTCCGCGTACAATGCGCAGGGGCGCGCTGGTTCTTGTTTCCACGCCTATCATAAGACCTTCCCGGCTGAAACCGGGCAGACGGCGTTCAAAATCACGGAGCCCGTTTTCCAAGGGATCGGTGACAAAGTTTGGCAGGATCTTTCTCAAATCATAGGGAACAAGGCCGCGCCGATAGGTTGTCTTAAAAGGAACGGATAGATCCGGTGCCGTATGATCCACAAAGCTGCGGCTTGACTGGGCCGGAGCCCGGTAAGCGCCAGCAGCCCTGTAAGCAAGAGCCTCATAACGGCGCTGAAAGACCATCCCACCCAAAGGACCTTCGGGAAAATCGTCGGGTGTCACAGCAACAACAAGGGCACTGTTGGCCCGACCCGTATCCCTTTTGTAGGGGCTCATGCCATTTACGACAAGTCCTCCTATCTCAGAGCTGGAGGCAACGACTTCGCCGCCCGGGCACATGCAGAAGGAATAAACAGCCCGGCCGGACGCGTCATGATAGATGAGGGCATAGTCAGCAGCCCCCAGCTTCGGATGCGCGGCAAATGGCCCGTATTGAGCCTTGTTGATGAGGGCCTGACTATGCTCAATGCGCACGCCGACAGCAAATGCCTTGGCTTCCATATTGACGCCGCGGGAATAAAGGGCTTCATACGTATCGCGGGCGCTGTGTCCGCAGCAAAGGATGACGCCGTTTGTTTCGAGGCGTTCCCGGCCGTTTAGGGTAACAGCCGTCAGCCCTTTTTTCGAATCCAGATGAAAATCCGTCACCTGTGTTTCATAACGGATTTCCCCACCCGCCTTTTTGATGCGATGGATCAAGCCCGTGACCATGATGCGGAGACGGTCCGTCCCAACATGGGGCTTTTGTTCATACAAGATTTCTTCCGGAGCACCGGCGGCAACAAAGGTTTCAAGGATATGTCCCACAATGGGGTCATTGACCCGCGTCGTGAGTTTTCCATCGGAAAAGGTGCCCGCCCCGCCAGCGCCAAACTGGACATTGCTGACAGGATCAAGTTGTCCCGTTTGCCAAAATGTTTCCACATCTTTTACGCGGTGGGCAAGATCCCGTCCCGCCCACCGTTTTCCGCAAGTTCAGCCGGCAGTCCACGAGGGGACGCCCGTGCAGCTTTTCGCTTCCAATCTGGGGCTTTGGGGTCTGTGCCCTTTTATAGGGCAGGATGAGCTGCTTTTTTTCAAGACGGCTGCGTTCCCCATTGGTTAGCTCCAAATCAAGGAGCAGATGATAGACAAAGGTGATACTCTTCTTGCGTCGGGCATCGATGGCCTTTTTAAGGAGTGTCACGCGGCGGATCTTTTGGGGAACAATCCCAAGCTGCCGTGCCGCCGCTTCCTCTAGGGTGCGGCGGCTTTCAAGACCGACGCGGAGGTTATTCATTCTAAAAAGCATGGTTTATTGGTCCTTTTCGTTTTTCACGGTGATTTCAACAATGACATTATGTGTATCGGCAAGGACCTTGTCAGGAATCTGGAGAGGCATATTAAGCTCCACATTGCTTGTGATATTGTCAAGGACAATGGGGGCCGTCTTGATTTCCTTCAGTTCTCCCAGGACCTTGGGATCTGCCGTCAGGCGCACGGTCTGGGGCGTGATCTTGGTTCCGACCAGCGTGATGCCACTTGGCAGTTTACCCGAAAGATCGGCTTTGATAGGAAAATCGTTGGTCCCTAGCTGACGCACGATGGTGACCGTCGTCGAAACCTTGCTGGGCGTCACCTTGACATCGTACATTTCGCGGCCCAACTGGTCAACGGGCACGGCGGTCGCATCTGTTTCAAAGTTCTTATCGTGGTTTGAGATATCGACCATGACAAGGACCTTGGCCACTTGATTGATGCGCTCTTCCGCCCCGCTGATTTTCACCTGTAGGGGATTGAGATCCATCCGGCTTACGGTGATGCCGCTATGAGGTACGCCCACAATGCGCGCTTCCAGTTTCATCTCTTTTGAGACCTGTGTATCGATTTCAAGCTGGAGCAGACTCGGCGTGATCTCGATGACCTCGCCGTTCTTGACTTGGGCCGTGACGCGGTAGGTATTGCGTCCTTTGCTGGCCCCCTCAAAATCGATAAAGGCTTTTACATCCGCTGTGCGAAGCGCCGCAATCTGGCTTCGCGTTCCGCTTACGCGCACGTTGACCGTTTCAGGCAAATCCTTGACGAGCATGTCATCCTGAAGATGCACCGTCTGCAGGGGTACGGTAAAGCTACGGGTGGTGATTGGATTCTGTTCATTCATGACATAGACCCAAAGGATGGACGCAACGATGACGCACATGATCCGGGCCAGCCACGAATTTCTTGTTGGGTGTTTACTGCTTAGCATCATCATCGCCTCCTTTGCTGCGATCCTTGAGGCTCAGAAGCTTTGCCTTGATGGAATCTTTCCAGTTGAGCATGGGTTCCTTCATGACAGGACGCAAAAGGTCCTTCACGTCGCGGTGGGTCAGATAGCGCTGGAGTGCGCCGCCGCGGGCAAGGGAAATTGCCCCTGTCTCTTCACTTACGACAAGGATCAGGGCATCAGTCTGTTCCGATAGACCAATGGCCGCACGGTGCCGCGTCCCCAGCTCCTGGCTGAGGTTCCTCGCTTCCGTCAAGGGCAACAGGCAGCTTGCAGCTGCAATGCGGTCGCCGCGGACAATGACAGCTCCGTCATGGAGCGGAGTATTCGGAATAAAGATATTTTCAAATAGGGCCGTGCTGATCAGTCCGTCAATGCGGACGCCCGTTTCAATATAATCGTCAAGGCCTGTTTCCCGTTCAAAGACAATCAGGGCCCCAATCTTGTTGCGGGACAGATCATCAGCCGTCAAAGCCACCGATTCAAGCATGTTTTCTACCTGCATCTCATTAAGGACCGTGCTGCGGCGGAACAGTTTGCCTCGGCCAATCTGCTCTAGGGCACGGCGCAGTTCGGGCTGGAAAACAATAGGCAGGGCAAACATGACAATGGTCATGAATTTTTCAAGGAGCCAGTTGATCACATACAGATTCAGCCATTTGCTGACGAGCATGACCAAAAGCAGCATCAAAAGGCCCTTGACAAGGGACGCCGCCCGTGTGTTTTTCAGCATTTGGTAGAGCTTATTGAGGAAATAAGCAACCACCAAGATATCGATGACATCCAGGAAGGTGATGGTATGGATGAGATCTAGGACATGGGATTCCAAGGGTTTCGCCTCCTCAAGGTTCTGGATTGGTTAAATATTCCGTTCGACCAGTTCTTCAACCGGTTCATCCGTCTTTTTAAAAGGAATGTCTCCTTCATAAGCAAGGAAGGCCAAGGCATAACTGACGGCCATGGCAGAGCCCATCATGAGGCCCCTTTCGTCCATATCAAATTCCGGCGTATGGTGATTGGCCCCGCATCCAAGGTCCGTATTTTGAATGCCTGTAAAGGAAAGGACCCCTGGATAGAGCTTTTGGAAAAGGGCGAAGCTTTCGGACGCCATCCAAGGCGCCGCGTCAACGACAGCGTCTTTTCCAAGATCCCGCACAAGAGCCTTTCGTCCCAGCGCCGCGCAGGTTTCATTATTGCGCACCTCATAAAGGGCCTTGGGCATGTGGGTGATTTTATAGGAACATTGATAAAGGGCCGTAAGATGATCCAAGGTCTTTTTTAGATAGGTCTCAAAAAGGGACCCCGCTTTTTCATAGCTGAAGAAACGAGCCGTACCGCCAAAGGTGAGAGTACCGGGAATGACGTTGTACTGGTCACCACTATGGACAAAACCCAAGGAAATGGTCAGGCATTCAAAGGGGTCGACACGGCGCATCCGGAAGCTTGAAAGCTCACTATAAATCGCGTGAAAACAGTCAATCGGGCTCCGGGCAAGATCGGGCCGGGCTCCGTGACCAAACTGACCAGAAAGCTCGACAACAAAAGCGCAGCCTCCACTCATGACAGGACCAGGACAAAGCGATACGGTTCCAGCGGCCATATCCCAGCGCACATGGGTCGCATAGCAGCCATCGATGGAAAGCTTCAGGTCATGAACGATGTAGGGCAGGAGATTCCTAATGTCTCCACTTGTTTCCTCACCGCGTTCAAAACAAAAGACAATCTTGCCGACAAATTCATCCTTATGGGCGGCAAGGATGCGTGCCGCCGTAAGGGTCATGGCCATATGGCCATCGTGCCCGCAGGCGTGACTGACACCGGGGATCTTGGAAATACAGGCTTTGGGTTCTTGCAGGTTTTTCTCACTTTCCTTAATGGGAAGCGCGTCTGTATCACTGCGCATGAGGAGGGTTCTCCCCTTTTTCCCGCTGTCAAGGATGGCCAGAAGGCCCCCGTCAGGGACATTCACGGTTTCAAGGCCGAGGCCCTTGAGATACGATTCGAGGAAGGCAATGGTCTTTTCTTCTTCATTGCTTAGTTCCGGATATTCATGAAAATAACGGCGCAGACGGACCGTTTCCGCAAATTCCGCCTTTGCCTCGCTGAGGATGTTCATAGGCGTTCCTTTCATAATAAGACGCTGCTTGGCAGCTTATGAAGGTGCCCGTAGGGCCCTTCCGGAGACATAAAATTACAGTTTATTATACCATGAATTGCCGATTCTTCCATGCCTTTAGCCTCTTTGCCCCGCAAAAGTTCCATAAAAAGACACAACCTCCTTCCATAGGAAAAGAGACACTCACCGGTGCTTTTATTTTGGTTCTATAATAAATGTTGGGGTGAGGAAATATTCTTTCCTCACCCCATTTTTGCATAAAAAAGTGGACATAGACGGCATCCACTCTTACAATTAAATCGCCAAACCTAAATGAAAGGAAGATGGCCTATGTCCACATTTGATTATATAGCAAATTCCTTGAATGTCAAAGGTAACGTAATAAAAAAATGCATCCACAGTGAGCAACAAATTGAATTTATTATGGAACTGAATCGAGCTGTTGTCCAATGCCCTAATTGTCATGCGAAGACCGATAGAATCAAGGATTACCGTTGGCAAAGGATTGCTATCGGATCCATTTTGCACCAACAGGCTTTTGTCCGATTACATAAAAGAAGATACGTTTGCCCTTGCTGCGGTCGTACATTCTTTGAAACCGTCCGTTCCTGCAGCGTTATCAACGCAAATCAAAAGATCTGCAGATGCAGATTATGGTGTCGTGTTTTCAAAAGCGCAGCTTCACAGATATAGCGGCTGACTTCCACACATCTACTACAACGGTCATACGTTACTTTGACCGCCTTCATTTCCCTCATTCCCAACACCTTCCCCAAGTCCTGGCCATGGATGAATTCCGGGCAATGCTCATGGACAAAAGTATCAGGTCAGCATTACAGACGTAGAACACAATGAGCTCATCGACATTCTGCCAAGACGTGATGCAGACTGGATTATACGTTATTTTCTTCGCTATCCTAAAGCGGAGCGAAGAAGGGTTCGCTATGTTGTAATGGACATGTCTGCCCTTTTCGTTCTGTCTATAAAACAATGTTCCCGAATGCCACACTGATAGCCGATAGATTCCATGTACAGCGACTTGTTCTCTGGGCTATGGAAAGAGTAAGGAAAGACATTCAAAATACGTTTCCAAAGACCTCACCTTATTTGAAACATAATAAGAGGATTCTCCAAAAGAGGGGAACAACACTAAGTGGAGAAGAGCTGGTAAAGCTGCGCTGCATCCTCTCAATCTGATGAACTGAGGCGTGCATATATACTCAAAGAAGCATTTTACAAAGTATTGAGGCAGAAGACTGAATTGGCTGCGAAGCGGGAGCTAAACAAATGGTTAGCTATGGTAATGGGCTACAACTTAGATGCTTTTAAAGGGATTTTAAGATCTTTTAAAGATTGGGAGGCTGCAATTATTCAAGCAATTATCCAGCCATACTCCAATGGATTCACAGAAGGCTGTAACAACCTGATTAAGACGGTTAAGAGAGTTGCATTTGGAATGCGTGATTTCAACAGATTTAGGAACCGGATTCTCTATGTGAATTGGCAAAAAAGGAACTCGGCAAATGCCTTGCCGAGTTCCTAAAAGGCGATTTAGTTGTGGGGCACCCCAACATTTGACAAAGAACCAAAAAAGCTGTGAAGAAATCCGTCCATTCCCTCACAGCCATATTTGATTGTATTCCAGGAGCCTGCGCTCAGGACCAGTGAAAAAGGAATGTCCTGCTTATTTTTCGAAATATTCAGCGCTTTTTCCCACGTCCCTGTTCTTTCATCTTTCCGGCATCCCTTCCATGACAAGGGTTCGCAAACATTCAGGAACGGCGCCGCTGCGATGATAAAGAAGGCCTCCTTCGGCCCAGATGATGTTATGCCCGGCCGATTTGCGCAGGCGGTTCATGATGGCAAGCCCCATCTGATCCTCACGCACCCCTTCTCCCAGGATGAGATCCACGCCTTCGCTGTCAAAGGCGCGCAGGTCATGGAAAAGCGTTCCGGCGTAAGCTTCAAGGGTGGCCCCTCCATTATGGATGACAAAATTGCCGCCCTTGGGGAAATGGTCCACCGTCGCCTTCAAGGCAATGACACCGGTCCGAAGACCATGGGCTTCGGCCATGATGGCAAGGCGGATGAGGCCCAAAGAAGCTTCCGGTCCTTCCACAAGAAGCATGGGAGCGGTCGGGGCATAATGCCGATACTTCATGCCCGGTGCCTTGGGTGTTTCCCCTTTTTTGACAAGCCCTGGGTCCAAGGCCACGCGGCCCATGGCCATCTTGATCATTTCCCGTGTAATTCCGCCGGGCCGCAGGATCACCGGATCCTTGCCCGTCGTGTCAATGATGGTCGATTCGACACCGATGTCGCAGGCACCGCCATCAAGGACGCCGGCAATGATACCGTCCATATCAAGGAGCACATCCTGAGCGGTCGTCGGACTCGGTTTTCCTGATTTGTTGGCTGAAGGGGCTGCAATAGGGCATCCCGCCGCCCGGATCAGGTCCCGTGCAACAGGATGGCTGGGAAAACGCACAGCCACCGTATCAAGGCCAGCTGTCACGACATCAGGAATCTTATCCGATTTCGGCACAATGAGGGTCATCGGGCCGGGCCAAAAGGCCTCCATCAAGGCTTGGGCCATCGGCGAAAGCCCTTTTGTAAGCGCCTCCATATCCTCTTTTTCGGCAATATGGAGAATCAGGGGATTATCGGCCGGACGGCCCTTAGCGGCAAAGATTTTCCGGCATGCCATACCGTCAAGGCCATTGGCCCCAAGGCCGTAGACCGTTTCCGTCGGGAATGCGACAACTTCCCCTTTCCGGATCAAGGCGGCCGCTTCCGCTATGGCTTGGTCCCGCTTAGTTTCCAGTTTCCATAATTTTGTCTGCATAGGTTGTCCCCTCTTTTGCTGCTAGGACCATGCGGTCAATCCCCGCATAGTCAAGAAAGACGCGGGCCGCGCCGCAGCCGTTTTGAACAAGAAGGTCTGCAGCAGCCGCGCCTTCACCAATGCCCACTTCAAAAGCAAACAGGCCATCTTCCTTAAGATAAGCCATGCCTTCCCGCACGATGCGACGGTAAAAATCAAGGCCGTCTTCCCCGCCGTCAAGTGCGCCCAAGGGTTCCTTCCGCACTTCCGGAGAAAGGCCGGCCAGATCCTTTTTGGGAATGTAGGGTGGATTGGAAACGATGAGATCAAACTTGCGGCCTTCAGGCACCTTTTCAAAAAGATCGGATACGATGATTTCACTGCGGTCCGTGACGCCCAGATTCTTGGCATTCTTCCGTGCGACCGCAACAGCCCCTTCTGAAATATCGACGCCAAGGCCCTGAGCCTCCTTCCGCTTTAGCAGGAGGGAAATCAAAATGGCTCCGCTTCCCACGCCGAGTTCCAAGATATCAAGGGGCCCGTCGGCTGTCACGGCAAGGATCTTTTCGACAAGCAGCTCCGTTTCCGGACGAGGAATGAGCGTATCAGCAGTCACGGCAAAGGTATAATCGAGAAACCCTTTCTCGCCGAGGATATAGGCCACGGGTTCCCGCTTTGCCCGGCGCATGACGTAGCCTCGATACGCCGCCAGTTCCTCTTTTTCCAAGGGCTGGTCAAAATGGGTATACAGGTCGATGCGCCGCATCCCAAGAACGGCGCAAAGAAGCAGTTCCGCATCAAGGCGCGGCGACTCGATGCCTTTATCCTCAAAATAAGCCTTGGTCCAATTGAGGATCCGTAAGATTGTCCACATCTCCTGCATCATTTCACCTGCTGTAATTTTTTTGTCTGTTCTTCCGTCATGAGGGCCCCTAGGAGTTCATCCAAGTCTCCGTTCATGACATCCGTCAATTTATGGAGCGTCAGGCCAATGCGATGGTCCGTAACGCGCCCTTGAGGGAAATTGTACGTCCGGATGCGTTCACTCCGGTCCCCGGTTCCAACCTGGCTGCGGCGCTCGCTTTCCTCGGCCGCGCGCTGTGCTTCCTGGGCCGCCTCGTAGATACGGGAGCGAAGAACGCGAAGACACTTTTCACGGTTCTTTGCCTGGGATTTTTCATCCTGGCACTGGGCCACGATGCCTGTGGGGATATGCGTCATACGCACAGCCGATTCCGTCTTGTTGACATACTGCCCGCCGGCACCGCCAGCGCGGTAGGTGTCGATGCGGATGTCGCTCATCTTGATATCAACATCCACTTCCTCAGCTTCCGGCATGACCGCCACTGTTGCCGTCGACGTATGGATACGTCCCTGGGCTTCGGTTTCGGGAACGCGCTGGACACGGTGGACGCCGCTTTCAAATTTCATGTGGCTGTAGACGTCGCTGCCGGACACCATGAAGATGACTTCTTTGAAACCACCAAGCCCCGTAGGACTGGAATCCATGAGTTCCACGCGCCACCCCTTGGTTTCGGCATAGCGGGTGTACATGCGGAAAAGGTCCCCAGCAAAAAGGGCCGCTTCATCGCCGCCGGCACCGGCGCGGATTTCCATGATGATGTTCTTTTCATCATTGGGGTCTTTAGGCAGAAGGAGGATGGTCAGCCGCTTTTCATAGTCTTCCAGCTGCGGGGCCAGTTCCTTCATTTCCATTTCGGCCATGGCCGCCAGTTCCTCATCGCTCTCTCCCATTTCCAGAAGGGCCTGATCGTCATCATAGGTCTTCTGTAATTTTTGGTAGGCCCGATAGGTTTCCACCACATCGGTCAGTTTTGCGTGGGCCTTGGTATATTTCTGCCACTGCGCCTGGTCACTGATCACGGAAGGATCGCTGATCTTTGCTTCCAGGTCGATATAGCGGTCTTCTAAGGCCTGGAGTTTATCCAAATGTTCAAACATGGCTTTGTCTTCCTTTATTCTTGTTCATGGCTTTCGTCAGGAGGCAGGACTGCCTTGAGGGAGGCAATGGCCACCTCAATCTGACTGTCATCCGGTTCCCTTGTCGTCAGTTTCTGCAGGAGCAGACCCGGCAGAATGGCCCGGCGTACCCAGGGATGCTCGATATGGTTGCCCGCATAGCGAATGATTTCATAACTGATTCCCGCCACGACAGGCATGAGCACAATGCGGCTCATGATCCGTACGGGAAGGCTGGGCCAGCCCAAAAAGGCAAAGATGAAGATGCTGATGAGCATGACAATCATGAGGAAGTTCGTCCCGCAGCGGGGATGGAGCGTCGAAAAAGGACGCACGTTCTCCACGACAAGGGGGAGTCCGTGTTCATAGGTGTAGATGGTCTTGTGCTCGGCTCCATGGTATTGGAAGACCCGCTGAATCTCTTGCTGCCGCGAAATGCCCCCTATATATAGAAGGAAAATGCCCAGACGCAGGAACCCCTCGACAAGGTTCAAGGCAACAGGCCCGACTCCGCGGTCCTGTAAAAGCCGCATGGCCCCGGTCGGTACAACGACAAATAAAAGGACGGCAAGAAGGACGCTCACCGTAATGGTAAGGGCCATTTCCTTATCGTCCAGCTTTTCTTCTTCTTCACCCGATATCTGGGCCGAATAGGACAGGGCCTTCATTCCATCAACCAAGGATTCAACGAGAGAAACGACGCCTCGCAGAAACGGTTTTTTAAAAAAAGGATAACGGTCCCTGATACTTGAAACCGGTTTGACATCTACGGCAATTTCCCCATTTGCCTGCCGCACGGCAACGGCCATCTTTTCCGGCCCCTTCATCATGACCCCTTCAATGACAGCTTGGCCGCCGACACTGAGTTTTTTCGTCATTTTGGTTCTTCTCCGTATAGCAATACAGCAGAGCCAAGGCTCTGCTGTCGGTTCGCATTTTTATTTGGAATCCTTGCCGTATCTCTTGTTGAACTTTTCGATGCGGCCTCTTGCGGACATATCACGCTGCTTGCCCGTGTAGAACGGATGGCATTTGGAGCATACATCTACGCGGAGTTCCTTTTTTACGCTGCCCGTCTTGAACGTGTTGCCACAGCCACAGATGACCGTGCATTCACCATAGTTAGGATGAATTCCTTCTTTCATGTCTTTGACACCTCTTTCTCATATTACACCAATATATCCAGACATTAATGCCTTAGTATTGTACCACACAAGAAAGAGCGACGCAAGGCATTATTTGTTGGGAATTTAAAGCTTTCCCGCTTCCACAAGGTCCAGGATGGTCTTCATGCCGCTGGTGAGCCATTTATTCTTATGATAGAAAAGCTGGCGGTACATGTGCATGTGAAAGCCCGGTACGTTGACAATCTTGAGTTTATCCCGATAATAGGAATTTTCCATGACGTAGCGGGGCAAGAACGTAAAGCCCATGCTGCGCTGCACCATATCAAGGATGAAATCCGTATCCCCCACTTCCAGAAAAGGCTGGATTTCAAGATTCTTGGACGCCAGGAATTGATCCAGGGCACGGCGGTAGTTGTCCTCTTTTTCTGTAAGGAAGAAAGGCTGACTAATGAGTTCTTCAAGGGCCACTTCGTTTCGGTAGACCAAAGGTGAATCAATGGACCCAATAAAGACAATGTCCTCTTTTTCCTCAAGGACCTTTTCCCATTTGACGTTGTAGACCTTTTCATCAAGGATATAGACAAAGTCCACTTGGTTATGGTCCATTTTATCCAGAAGGGCGGATGGGCTGTCGAGCGTAATCGTCAGGTTCATGTGGGGATAATTTTCCCCGAAGAACTGAATCAATTTGGGCATCTTGCATTTGCACAGGGACTGGATCATCCCGAGGTGAAGCGTCTCAGCTGGCGGTTTTTCCTGCATCACGACGCGGATCTCTTCTAATTGATGGAGCACGGGGACAATGCGCTGGCAAAGTTCCTTCCCCGGCTGGGTGAGACCTACCTGTTTTCCCATACGGTCAAAAAGACGCACGCCAAGTTCCTGTTCCAGCCCATGAATTTGTACACTCAGGGCGGACTGCGAGTATCCTAAATCTTTCGCTGCTTTTGAGAAACTTTGCAATTCCACAATTTTCAAAAAGCTCCTCAATTGTCTTAGTTCCATTTTATTTCCACGCGCCTTTCGCTTTCATATTTTTTCATTGCTCATTTTAATTTTATTAATTTGATTTATATTATACCATATAGTATAGTGAAATTACAGAAAAATCAAACGTGATGTTCCTGACCGATGGAACCAGTTTGATTCATTTACAAAGGGAGGATTTTTATTTCATGAAACTCGGTCTTGTTCCAAAAATCATCATTGGTATCATCCTAGGTACCCTCATCGGGCAGTACATGCCGACAGAGGTCTGCCGCCTCGTTGTCACCTTATCGGGGATCTTCAGTAACTTCCTGAAGTTTGTCATCCCGATGATGATCCTGGCTTATGTCACGATGGGGATTGCTGACCTGACCCAAGGCGCCGGCAAACTGCTTCTCATCACGGCCCTTTTGGCCTATGGTTCCACCCTCATTGGCGGCACGTTCTCTTTTTTCGTCGCTGACAATCTTTTTCCTTCTTTCATTAGCAGCAATGTTACGGAACAGCTTTCCAAGGTCGCAGGCGTTACTCTCGAACCGTTCTTTTCCATTTCCATTCCACCGATCCTTGACACGATTTCCGCTGTTGTGCTCGCCTTCATCCTGGGTCTGTCCCTGTCCGCCCTTAAAGGCAAAACCATTGGCGACACCCTCTATGGTACTGTAAAGGACTTTTCCGGCATCATCGACGCTGTTCTGACCCATGCCATCATCCCGTTCCTTCCGCTTTATGTCTGCGGAACCTTCGTCGATATGACCAAATCGGGCAAAACCTTTGTTATCCTGGGCGTTTTGTGGAAAGTCTTCCTTGTGGTCATCGCCATGCACTTCATCCTGCTCTTCGTTCAGTTCATGGTTGCCGGCACCATCGGCCACAAGAACCCCTTCATGCTCATGAAGAACCAGGTTCCTGGCTATACCACCGCATTGGGGACCCAGTCTTCTGCCGCCACCATTCCGGTCAACCTGGAATGCGCCAAGGCCAACGGTGTCAGCGAACAGATCCGTAACTTCGTCATTCCGCTTTGCGCCAACATCCATATGTGCGGTTCCATGATCACCATCACAGCCTGTGCCACGGCAGTCTGCCTCATGAACCAGATTCCTATCCATCTGGGCACGGTTGTTCCTTTCATCATGACCCTCGGCATTGCCATGGTTGCTTCTCCGGGTGCTCCTGGCGGCTCCATCATGACGGCCCTGCCTTTCCTTTGGATGATCTTTGGTAAACAGCTGGGTGACCCCAACGGCCCGATCTGCGCCCTCATGGTTGCCCTTTACATCACTCAGGATTCCTTCGGCACGGCCTGCAACGTTTCCGGTGATAACGCCATTGCCGTCGTCATTGATAAAGTTTATAAGACTTGGATCGAAAAATAAGCATTTCGCTTTCATTTTGCCAAGGGTGCCACTCCAATCTTGAAACAACGTCTTGCTTCATTGGATCAAAGGGGCACCCTTCCCTTTTACCCTAAAGGAGGGTTATCATGAACGTATTTGACATCATCGGGCCGATCATGATCGGTCCTTCCAGTTCCCATACAGCCGGTGCTGTCCGTCTGGGCCGCGTCGCCAACAAGGTCTTGAACCAGGAAGCACCCAAGGAAGTCATGGTTGAACTGTCCGGGTCCTTTGCCAAGACCTATCGGGGCCATGGCACGGATCGGGCGCTCTTAGCAGGTATCATGGGCTACCACAGCTATTCTGAGGAAATCCGCGACATTTTTTCCATTGCCGATAAAGCCGGCATCACCTATCGTTTTGTGCCCACCCAGATTCCGGGCAGTCATCCCAATACAGCCCGCATCCACGTCAAGGGCGTCAACGGCACCCCGGTTGTGGTCCAAGGGGCCAGCATCGGCGGCGGCAATATCCGTGTTGACTCCATCAATGGCATGGCCGTTGACTTCAATGGGGAACACAACACCATCCTGGTCCCCCATTACGACCGTCCGGGCGTCATTGCAGAAGTCACGAACATCATGTGGCAAAAATACAAAGACGTCAACATTGGAAACTTCAAGCTTTCCCGTCCTGTCAAAGGGGGCATTGCCATGATGACGATTGAAATCGATGGCATGCCGCCGGAAGGCATGATTGAAGATATCCGGACCGTGAAGAACGTGACCAACGTCTTTCTCATCCGTTCCATCTAATTGCCGCGTAAAGGAGAACCACCATGTTAAGTTATGATTCCATTGCTTCCCTCGTGGAAGCTGCTGAAAAAGAAGGAAAAAAAATCAGTGAAGTCGTCCTTGCCGATCAGGCTGCTGATATGGGCCTTTCGGAAGAAGAAGTCTTCGCAAAGATGGACCATGATGTCGATGTCATGATTGAGGCGGTCCAGTTTGGCAAACGGAAGGATCAAAAGTCCACGAGCGGTCTCACCGGCGGCGAAGGCTACAAAATGGATGTATACAGCACGGAAACCAAGGGCGGCCTTTCCGGCAATATTGTGAGCCGCGCCATGATGCGGGCCCTTTCCGTATCCGGCTGCAACGCTTCCATGGGGCGCATCGTGGCTACGCCGACGGCCGGCAGCTGCGGCATCATGCCTGGCTGTCTCCTTACCCTCATGGAAGATAAGGGCATGGACCGCAAGGATGTGGTCATGAGCATGTTCACGGCGGCAGCCTTCGGAATGGTCATCGCCAAGAACGCCTGCATCGCCGGCGCCCAAGGCGGCTGCCAGGCAGAATGCGGCAGCGCGGCCGGCATGACGGCCGCTGCCATGGTCGAACTATCAGGCGGTACGCCTTCACAATGTGCTGACGCCTGTGCCGTTGCCATCGCCAACCAGCTCGGCCTTGTCTGCGACCCTGTCGCCGGCCTTGTGGAAATTCCCTGCGTAAAGCGTAACGCCGGCGGCGTTGTCATCGCTTTCTCCTCTGCCGATATTGCCCTTGCCGGCATCGGCTCCTGCATTCCCGTTGATGAATGCATCATCGCCATGAGAAATGTCGGCAATGCCCTTCCTGCCAGCCTTCGAGAAACAGCAGGCGGCGGTCTTGCTGCCACGCCGACCGGTCGCCGCATGAAAGAACAAGTTTTTGGCAAAGATAAGGAGTAAGAACGTAAAAGACCTTCCAGCTGCCGCTGGAAGGTCTTTTTTTGTCAGATGGCCTTTTTCTCCCGCTTGACTTTTTGATTGTATTTTTGGCTCAGCTCGTTTATAGAAGCACCCTTCATCCAGTCTTCCACGGCGTCTGCCGCCTTTTCCAGGATCTGGGCAATCGTTTCCCGATCCGTTCCCTCAAATCGATGCAGGACATGGGAAACTACAGCTTCCTGGACACGCAGGGGATGGCCGATGCCCACTTTGATGCGAGGATAGTGTTCACTTCCCAGCGCCTTTTCAATGGACTTAAGCCCATTATGGCCACCGGATGTTCCCTGTTTACGGATCCGGAGCGACCCTACGGGAAGGTCCATATCGTCCTGGATGACTAGGACGTCTTCCGGCTGCAGATGGTAGAAACCTGCAAAATCACGGACGGCATCGCCGCTAAGGTTCATGTATGTTGTGGGTTTGATGAGAAGCACTTTTTCCGGGACCCGTTTTTCCAAATAAAAGGCCCGTTCTGCCTTTCTCCAATCCCCTTCCATACCCCAGCGCCGGGCCAGGATATCAGCTGTCATAAAGCCAATATTATGGCGCGTCATCGCATATTCCGGACCAATATTGCCGAGGGCAACTACGAGTTTCACTCCCTGTTCCTCCTTTTAGGTGACAAAGGAGCTGCTGCAGAGTGTGCTGCAGCAGCTCGAATAATATTTAAAGCTCACGTTCCTTACTCCTCGAAGAGCTGGCTGATGGACAGCTGATTGTAGATGCGAAGGATGGTCTCCGCCAAAATAGGAGCCACGGAAAGTTGGGTAATCTTCGGATGTTTCTTATTCGGAGGCAGGGGAATCGTGTTCGTAACGATCAATTCCTTGATGTTGCTCTTGGCGATGCGGCTGAGAGCCGGATCGGTCAGGATGGGATGGGTGCAGCAGGCATAAATTTCCTTGGCACCGAACTTTTCAAGGGCTTTGGCCCCTTCCGTCAGGGAACCTGCCGTATCCACAATGTCATCCACCATGATGCAGATCTTGTCCTTGACATCACCGATGAGGTTCATGACTTCTGCCACCGGTTCCGGACGGCGCTTGTCGATAATGGCAATGCCGCAGTTGAGGCGCGTGGCAATCTTGCGGGCACGGCTGACACCCCCTAGATCCGGGGAAACAACAATCATGTCTTCATGACTGAACCCTTTTTCCTTAATGTAGTCAGCAAGGATTGGGCCGCCAGGCATATGGTCTACAGGGATATCAAAGAAACCTTGGATCTGGGCAGCATGCAGGTCAATGGTGACAACGCGGGTAATACCGGAAACAGCCATCAGATCAGCCATCAGTTTTGCCGTAATCGGTTCGCGGCCGCGGGCTTTGCGGTCCTGACGGGCATAGCCATAAAAAGGCACAACGGCCGTAATATGTCTTGCGCTGGCACGTTTGAAGGCGTCGCACATGATGAGCAGTTCCATGACATTGTCATTGACGCTGGGTCCGCAGGTCGGCTGGATAACAAATACATCCTTGCCGCGGACACTTTCATTGATCATGACCTGAACTTCGCCGTTGTTGAAACGGTTGATGACGGCATCCCCTACTTGTGTGCCCAGATACGCGGCAATTTCGCGTGCCAGGTCCGGATTGGCGTTACCGGAGAAAATCTTCATGTCATCGCCTGTCTTATTACCCAACATTCTTATACCCCCAACTATTTTGTAAAAAATTTATCAGTACGCTACCAATAGGTAAAGTATACAACGGGAGGCCGTCAAAAACAACCTCATTTTTCCCGATGCTTCTTAGCCCAACCCTCGAGGTTCACCTGTTTGCCCCGCGCTACGGCAAGTGCGTCTTCCGGCACATTCTTCGTAATGGTCGATCCGGCCGCGACATAACTTCCCCGACCAACGGTAACCGGCGCCACCAGGTTGCTGTTGCAGCCCACAAAGGCGTTGTCCTCGATGGTAGTGCGGTGTTTTTCCTTACCATCATAGTTGACCGTGATGGTGCCGCACCCCATATTGACGCCGCTGCCAATGTCGCTGTCACCGATGTACTGAAGATGGGGCAGCTTGCTTCCTTCGCCGACCGTGGAATTTTTCACTTCGACAAAGTTGCCGACCTTGACATGATCGGAAAGCACCGTATGGGGGCGCAGATGATTGAAGCAGCCCATCGTCACTCCATTTCCGACACGGCAGTCATGAGCATAGGCAAACTGGATGGATGACCCATGGCCGACGGTGACATTCGTAAAGCGAACATTGGGCCCAATGACGCAGTCCTCGCCGATTTCCGTCTCTCCTTCGAGGAGGGTAAAGGGATACAGGACCGTATCACGACCCACCTTGACCCCTTTTTCCACAAAGGTCGTGGAAGGATCCATGATGGTGACGCCTTCATCCATGAGACGGCCCACAATGCGCTCATTCATGACGCGCTGGGCCTGAGCCAGCTGGCGGCGGGAATTGATGCCCATGACCATGTCAAAGTCCTGGGTCTTGATGCCGCACACATCGCGGCCCCGTTTCAGGCATTCGGCCAAGATATCGGTCAAATAATATTCCCCTTGGGCATTGTCATTGGACAAGTTTTCCAGAAGGGTAAAAAGCAGCGGCATTTCCACGCAGTAAATCCCCGTATTGATTTCGTGAATCTTCCGCTGGGCCTCACTGGCATCCTTTTCTTCCACGATGCCCGTAACGCGGCCTACACTGTCACGCAGAATGCGGCCATAGCCGAAGGGATTGGGGGCGTCTGCCGTAAGGACACTGACGCCGGCACCGCTTTCAAGGTGCGTCTCATAAAATTTCTTCAGCTCCGCGCCTTCCAAAAGGGGCGTATCCCCGCAGAGGATGAGGGCCGTTCCTTTTTCCCCGCCCAAAAGATCCCGCGCCTGGAGAACGGCATGACCCGTTCCCAGCTGTTCTTTCTGGATGGCCACACGGGCCCGGGTTCCGAGGAACTCCGTGACCTTTTCCGAGCCAAACCCGACAATGACGATCTCATCATCGACACCGGCCTCCCCTGCTGCGTCAAGGACGTGTTCCAGCATGGGTTTTCCCGATAATTTATGTAGGACCTTAGGGAGTTTGGATTTCATCCGCGTTCCCTTTCCTGCCGCAAGAATTATGGCAGCAAATTCTGACATGGTTCGATAGCCTCCTCATGGATAGGCCCGCATAAAATCTGTTAGCGGACCTCGATAGTATATCCTGCTTGGCGTAGCTCTTCTTCAATCTCATTGACATGAGCTGCGTTCTTGGTTTCCAGTTCGACGGAAACGAGGGTTTCACCAAGAAGCAGGCTGCGATCCACCCGTTCGTGGGTGATGGACAGGATGTTAGCCTGCATTTTTTCAAGGTGTTTGATGAATTTTACAAGTTCGCCCGGCCGGTCAGCCATTCTCGTTTCTAATTTCACGCGGCGTCCCGTCCGCATGAGCCCCGTTTCGATAATCCGGGAAACGGTGTTGACATCAATGTTGCCGCCGCTGATGACAAGGGCCGTCTTGCCCGGTGTAGGGATAAGATGCTGCAGGGCAGCCGCAACCGGCATGGCACCGGCGCCTTCCATGACCAGTTTGCCCCGTTCGAGGACAAGCAGCATGGCAGCTGCAATATCTTCTTCCTTAACCAGAAGCATATCATCGACATACTTTTGGATCAAGGAAAAAGTCAGTTTTCCCGGCATCCCAACAGCACAGCCATCGGCAATGGTCTTGCCCGACGGATGACTGACCCATTTGTTCTGCTTCTTACCAAGATAAATGGCCGGGGCCTTTTCACTCTGCACGCCATAGACCTTGACATGGGGCGCCTTGTTCTTGACGGCCGTGGCAATCCCGGAAAGCAGTCCGCCGCCGCCAGCAGGAACAACAATGTTTTCAATATCAGGGCACTGTTCAAGGATTTCAAGCCCTACCGTCCCTTGACCGGCAATGACCATGGGATCATCATAGGGATGAACGAAATAAGCGCCGGTTTCCTTTTGGATTTCCATGGCCTTGGCCAAGGATTCGTCGAAAGTCTTGCCGTGGAGGACAACATTGGCACCATAGCCCTTGGTTGCCTGCACCTTGGCAAGGGGGGCGGCTTCCGGCATGACGACCGTGGAACGGATAGCGTTCATGGTCCCGCCGAGGGCAACGCCCTGGGCATGGTTGCCGGCAGAGGCTGCAATGATTCCGCGCTCTTTTTGTTCCGGGCTCAAAGTCATGATGCAGTTAGAAGCACCGCGGATCTTGAAGGAACCTGTGCGCTGGAGATTTTCAAGTTTCAGGTAGGTTTCCCTGTCTGCCAAAGTGGTAATCGTGTGGGACATGTCAAGGGGCGTCTCATGGACCAGACCTTTCAGACGGGCTCTAGCTTCTTCAATGGCGTTGAGTGTTACACTTGCTTCGTTCATGTTTGGTTTTCCTCCTTAAAAGAAAATCTTGAATGGGATAATGGGGATGGATTCTTATAACATTTCGGGAACGATGTCAACCGCTTTACTGGTTTCATCGACACCCCGAAGCGTCAGCAGGGATGCATATTCACGAACAAGTTTCTTGGCAGGTTCCTTGGCAGCAATGAAAAGATAGACGCCGACGACTTCCGCGCCCACTTCTTCGGCAAGTTCGCACAAGCCGTTGGCTGTACCGCCGGCACGCATGAAGTCATCGATGACAAGGACGCGGGCCCCATGGGGCAGGGCTTTTTTAGGAAGCGACATGGACTGGATCTTCTTAGTGGAACCAGACAGATAGCTGATGCTCACGGCCGGGCCTTCCGTAATACGCGCTTCCTTGCGGGCCATGACCATGGGAATATTGAACGCCTTGGCAGCAGACAGGCCCAAGGGAATGCCTTTTGTTTCAACGGTCATGATGTACTGGGGTTTCAGTTCGATGCTGCGCTGCATGATGATTTCTCCCAGACGCGATACAATCTGGGGATTGAGGATGAGGTCATTCATATAGATCATGCCGCCCGGCAGGACGCGGTCCGGTGAATTGAGGCGTTCACAAAGCTCACCCAAGAACTGATTGTCCGATTTGGCCGTGTGGTAAGGAATGAAACGGACGCCGCCGCTGGCGCCGGCCACCGTCTCAATGATGCCAAGGTCATAGGCAGCAAGACCGTTGCGAACAGTCTGCACATCCTCACTCAGCGTGGATTTGGCGACAGTGAATTTGTCGCAGAAATAGGAAAATGGAAACAGCTGGAAAGGCTTATCCGTCAGTTCCTTGGTCAGGGCCACGATCCTTTCCAAACGTTTTACTCTAGCCATAAGATCCCCTCTACTTTCTGATGCATGACTTGCGCTTATGTCTTTTTATGGTTCGTGTTTCTTGGTTGGTACCAGGTGCTGTTCTTCAATGACGCGGAGCAAGGTTCGTTCCGCATTTTCCATATGGGTCTTGACGGCCATCTGGGCTTTTTCCACGTCCCGCTGGGCAATGGCATCCACAATGGCTCGATGTTCCAAAAGCATTTCGTCAAGACGGCCCGGGTAAGGCATGCTCCGTTCACGGATGCTTGTGATCTGCTGCCGAAGGGTGCTGATGATGTTCATGCAGCGTTTATTGCGGCTGGCCTTATAGATGACATCATGGAAAGCCGTATCCATTTCAACGATTTTTGCATAGTCAAGACGGCTCACATACGTCCTTGTGGCAATGAGATATTTATCCATTTCCTCGATTTCAGAATCCTCGATGCGCTCTGCCGCAAGCCCTGCCGCCAAGGTTTCAAGGGCCGTACGAATCTCATAGACTTCATTGATGTCATGGATTGATACGTCGGCAACGTAAGCACCGCGCCGCGGAATCATGACCACAAGGCCTTCCTGTTCCAAGTTGCGGATGGCTTCCCGGATTGGGGTCCGGCTGACCCCCATTTCGTCAGCAAGCTGCAGTTCCGTCAGACGCATCCCGGCGGGAAAATCCCCGCTCAAGATGGCATCCCTGATATTTTCAATGACCACTTCCCGAAGCGGTTTATAAGTATCCAGGGGAATCTGCCTCAAATGTTTAACCATAATACTCCTCCTCCGTACAAGCCACATCCAGAAGCAGGTCCTGGGAAAAAGTTTCCCGGAGCTTTTCCTTCAGTCGGCATGCCGTTTCTTCATCTTTTACAAGACCAAAGACGGTAGGGCCGCTGCCGCTCATCATGGCCTTTTCCGCACCTAGACGAAGCATCGCCTCTTTCAAGGCAACCAGAAAGGGAACCTTTTCCAAGGTAACCGCTTCCAGGTCATTATTGAGCGCAGAAAGAAGGGCCTTCGTGTCGTGGTGCTCGAGTGCGGCCACACAGGCATCGGTATCCGTTTCTTTCCGGTCCTTTACGCCGTCCAAGGCGCGATAGACCTCTGCCGTCGAAACCCCTAGGGCCGCTGGTTTGGCAAGGACCATCCAGAGCGTAGGTGACGGAGGCAGCGGTCTCATCAATTCCCCTCTTCCAAGGGCGCGCTGCGTCCCACCGGCAATACAGAAAGGAACGTCACTGCCAATTTCAGCAGCCGCTTCTTCCAATTGCCCCCTTGAAAGGGGCTTTCCATAGTACCGGTTGAGGATGCGCAGGACCCCTGCTGCATCTGCACTGCCGCCAGCAAGACCGGCAGCAAGATAAATGCGTTTTTGGATGTGGATGTGAACCGCCGGCTTTATTTTTGTCCATTTTTCAAAAACAAGGGCTGCTTGGTAAGCCAGATTGCGTTCATCACAAGGCAAGGCTGAGCTATCTATGGTCAAGGTAAGGGTAGGAGCTTCTTCCAGCGTAATCGTGTCCGCAAGGGAGATACTCTGCATGACCATATCGACATCATGAAACCCATCGGCACGGCGCTTTCCAACGCGCAGGGCCAGGTTGATCTTGCCAGGGGCGAATTCCTTCATGTTCACTTTCCACCTCTTTGTATTTTGTATTCATTGTACCGTGAAACGCCAATAAAAACAAGTAAATTGTGAACATTCGCAAGAATATTTTCAAAAAACGTTCTTGTTCAAAATGTCCATCTGTCAAAGTACATGAAAACATGATAGAATAGGACAAGCAACGAAAAAGCAAAACTGAATGAATGGGATAAGCACGGACTTAAGATGCATCCATCCTTTCCTGTGCCCGTTCCTGATCAAACAAAGAAGGTGACCTCCATGAAAAAACACATCATCAAGTATCTCCATTTTGCCCTGGGCTGTTTCATCATGGCCCTTGCCATCAACGTTTTCCTCGTCCAGCACCATTTCCTTTCCGGAGGGATTGCAGGTCTTGCCATGCTGATTTACTATATTGCAGGCTTTCCCATGGGCGTCACAAGCTTTCTGCTCAACGTGCCGCTCTTTTACATGGCCTATAAATTCATGAGCCGCAAATTCCTCGTGGATAGCCTCATTGGAACCGCGCTCTTTTCCATCTTCCTTGATGGGACGGCCTTCCTCTCCCACACAACCTATGTCACAGATCCCCTTCTTACCTGTATTGCTGGCGGAGCCCTTGAAGGCATTGGTGCGGCTTTGGTCTACCGTGTGGATGGATCGACGGGCGGCGTCGATATCCTAGGGTTCATTGCCAAGAAATTCTACAACATTGGAATCAGTACAACCAACTTTATCTTCAATGCCATTGTCGTTACTTGCGCCCTCTACTTTGTCGGCCTTGAACCGGTCCTCTACAGCCTCGTCCTGTTCTTCCTCTGCTTTAAGGCCACAAACGTCGCCATGGTGGGCTTTGACTACAAAAAAAGTGTGCTCATCATCACCCAGCAGCCTGATACGATCCGCAAGCTGGTCATCAGTGAAGTGAACCGAGGCATTACCATTCTCAAAGGGGCCGGCGGCTATACGGGAAAAGACAAGGAAATCCTTCTTGTCGTCGTAAAGATTCGCCAGTTGGGACACCTGCTGAAACTCATCGAGCGCGTCGACCCTGCTGCCTTTGTCCTCGTCCAAGACGCAAACGATGTCTTTGGACGGGGCTTCACCCAGCCCGATGTCTACCTGCCGCCAGCAGAAGGTGAAAAAGAAAAGCACGCATAAAGAAAGTCAGCCAAAGAAAAAAACGGCTTTCCATAGGTAAAAGAGCCTATGGAAAGCCGTTTTTCCCGTTAGGGCGTTTTTAGGACGTCCCATGCTGGAGCACCGTGCCAGAGCCGTTATGTCAAGGGCCATGGAGCAAGCAAAAAAGCGTCCATTCCTTTTTCCTTTATTTGGATGGCCTCAGATTCCCTTTTCTTCCCTGCCATAGGAGCATCCAAAGGGCCAAGAAAACCGGATCAGAAGCGGGCTTTCCTTGTTCCTCCGTCTATTCGAAAAAAGGTTCTATAATAAATGTTGGGGTGAGGAAATATTCTTTCCTCACCCCATTTTTGCATAAAAAAGTGGACATAGACGGCATCCACTCTTACAATTAAATCGCCAAACCTAAATGAAAGGAAGATGGCCTATGTCCACATTTGATTATATAGCAAATTCCTTGAATGTCAAAGGTAACGTAATAAAAAAATGCATCCACAGTGAGCAACAAATTGAATTTATTATGGAACTGAATCGAGCTGTTGTCCAATGCCCTAATTGTCATGCGAAGACCGATAGAATCAAGGATTACCGTTGGCAAAGGATTGCTATCGAATCCATTTTGCACCAACAGGCTTTTGTCCGATTACATAAAAGAAGATACGTTTGCCCTTGCTGCGGTCGTACATTCTTTGAAACCGTCCCGTTCCTGCAGCGTTATCAACGCAAATCAAAAGATCTGCAGATGCAGATTATGGTGTCGTGTTTTCAAAAGCGCAGCTTCACAGATATAGCGGCTGACTTCCACACATCTACTACAACGGTCATACGTTACTTTGACCGCCTTCATTTCCCTCATCCCCAACACCTTCCCCAAGTCCTGGCCATGGATGAATTCCGGGGCAATGCTCATGGACAAAAGTATCAGGTCAGCATTACAGACGTAGAACACAATGAGCTCATCGACATTCTGCCAAGACGTGATGCAGACTGGATTATACGTTATTTTCTTCGCTATCCTAAAGCGGAGCGAAGAAGGGTTCGCTATGTTGTAATGGACATGTCTGCCCTTTTTCGTTCTGTCTATAAAACAATGTTCCCGAATGCCACACTGATAGCCGATAGATTCCATGTACAGCGACTTGTTCTCTGGGCTATGGAAAGAGTAAGGAAAGACATTCAAAATACGTTTCCAAAGACCTCACCTTATTTGAAACATAATAAGAGGATTCTCCAAAGAGGGAACAACACTAAGTGGAGAAGAGCTGGTAAAGCTGCGCTGCATCCTCTCTCAATCTGATGAACTGAGGCGTGCATATATACTCAAAGAAGCATTTTACAAAGTATTGAGGCAGAAGACTGAATTGGCTGCGAAGCGGGAGCTAAACAAATGGTTAGCTATGGTAATGGGCTACAACTTAGATGCTTTTAAAGGGATTTTAAGATCTTTTAAAGATTGGGAGGCTGCAATTATTCAAGCAATTATCCAGCCATACTCCAATGGATTCACAGAAGGCTGTAACAACCTGATTAAGACGGTTAAGAGAGTTGCATTTGGAATGCGTGATTTCAACAGATTTAGGAACCGGATTCTCTATGTGAATTGGCAAAAAAGGAACTCGGCAAATGCCTTGCCGAGTTCCTAAAAGGCGATTTAGTTGTGGGGCACCCCAACATTTGACAAAGAACCCGAAAAAAGGGCTGCCCGCAGGCAGCCCTTTTTTCTTTTTTACGAACCTTTATTTGAACAAGTTCGTAAAGACCATGATGACACTGGAGTTGATAAAGTCGATAAACAAGGCACCAACCAGCGGTACACAGAAGAATGCACGCGTGGAAGGACCGTGGACGGCCGTAACCGCACTCATGTTAGCCATTGCGTTTGGCGTTGCGCCCATCCCGAAGCCGCAGACAGCGGAAACTTCGACGGCAGCATCGTAATCGCGGCCCATGGCGTTGAATACGACAAAGTAGGTGAACAGGGCCATGAGGATAACCTGAGCCACAGCGATGACAGAGAGCGCACCGGCGATATCGAAAAGTTCCCAGATACGCAGGCTCATCAGGGCCATGGACAGGAAGATGTTGAGGCCAACATCACCCATGGTTTGGATTTCAGGAATTGGCACGTCAAGGCTGGAGGAATGGTCAGCCGTATTGCGAAGAACAGCCGCTACCAGCATGGAGCTGATATAGAACGGGAACACAAGGCCAATGCCTTTAAAGAAGGCAGCGACATAGGTACCAACACCCATGCAGAGCAGGATTTCGCCCGTAGCCAGCATGAATTTTTCCGGAACCATGGGAACAACGGCAGCCGATTCCACATCAGAAGCCTGATCGGCAGCCGATACATTCGTTTCGTTGCTGTGCAGGTTATACTTGGAAATCAGGCGATGGGCAATCGGGCCGCCCATGAGGGAGCCGGAAATCAGGCCGAAGGTTGCCATGGCGATAGCAACGGCACTGGCGCGTTCAACGCCCATGTTTTCAAAGAAAGGACCAAAAGCAGCACTCGTGCCATGGCCGCCGACAAGCGGTACGGAACCGGCACAGAGACCAAGGAGCGGATGCAGGCCCACAACTTTGGCAAGGCCGACACCAATGACGTCCTGCAGGGTAACAAGGATAGCGCAGACAATCGTGAGGATCAGAACGTCGCGGCCGCCTTTTTTAAGAAGAGCAAAGGATGCCGTAAAACCAATGCTCGTAAAGAACATGTTCATAAAGAAGCTCTGCTGTACCGTATCAAGTTTGATGGCACCGACGCCGCTCTGATGAAGGGCGAGGTTCAAAAGAGCAAAGAGGATACCGCCAATAACCGGGTTCGGGATGCAGTACGTACGCAGGAACTTAATGCGGGCTTTCAGGAACTTGCCCAGATAATACAGTAAAATGCCGACTGCCATTGTTTGATAAGAATTCAAAGCTAATGTCATCGTAATACTTCCTCCTCAAGTTCAATCTCTTCCTACTAATGCAATGATAATTTCCTCAAGACGTGACCACTTCCATCCTTTGTCCCCGCCTCCACTGCGGGAAGTGATGGCCAGCACCGCCAGATCCACCAAGGCTTTTTGTAAGGATTCATGGGAATAATTTCGTGCATGCTGCATGGCAAGCTTGGCGATGTAGGGATTCTTTTTCAGGGTTTGGGCAATCTCGTCCTGTCGAGCACCTTTTGCCATCATGGCTTTGACTTGGGTCAATAGACGCAGGGAAGACGTAACGACATAAAGGGCCAAAACAAATTTGGCGTCGTTCTTCCGTTCTGCTGCAATCAGTTCAAGGGCTAAGGTCAGGTTCCTCTCTTCGATGGCCCGGCCTAGGGCGAAGTTCGATACTTGGGGCAACTGGGAAAACATCTGCCGTACATCATCAGCGGTCCAGATCTTGCGGTTCCCGGCAAAAAGGGCAATCTTCTCGATTTCCCGCTCCAAAAAAAGGAGGGGGACTTCATTTGCCGCAGCTACATAATCTTCAATCAAGGCTTTGGCCCCTTGGTCAAAGCGGGCGCCGTAGCGCTCAGCCTGTTCCTGCAAAAAAGGCATGAGGGCTTTGGTCTGATACCATTTGATGGGCTGACACTCAACCAAGGGGGCAATCGCTCCGAGCTTTTTTGCCGCGCTCGTCCGCTTATCGATGGCGCTTAGCTGGACGAGGACGTAAGTCGTAGCAGGAATGTCACTGACAAGTTCAAGGAAGGCCTCCAGAGGACTTTCCTTTTTTTTGCTTTTTCCCTTGGTCTGCGGATCACTTGTTGCGTCTTTGGTTTTTGCAAGAACAAACGGATCACTGACAATGACCCAGTTGAGCCCCCCAAAAAAGGACTGGGAATAAATCGCTTCCCGCAGATCGACAAGATTGAATCGATCCTCGAAAGTCCAGGTGTTTAGTTCCTCTCCTTTATGGTCGAAGGCAATCCGTTTTTTCAGGGTTTCCTTGATGGCCTTTTGGTAGTATTCCTCATTTCCGATGGCTACCACAAGATGGGGACAGGATCCGCCCTTTTTCCTGAGGTTCGCTAGGAACTGGTCCGCTGTCACGTTCAACCTTGATCACTCCTAGAAACAGTTTCGCTGACAGCGATAACTATACCACTTCGGTCCAGTCTCGTCAAAAACAACCTTGATGGCGCCCCCTTCGTCCGTTCTTGCTACGGGAATCCCTAAATATTCCAGGCGTTCAAGGACCTCGTCATGGGGATGGCCAAACCGGTTGTTCCGGCCAACGGAAATGACGGCAACCTTAGGCGATACCGCTTTGAGGAAAGCCATTTCCGAAGAAGTTGAAGAACCGTGATGGGAAACCTTCAGCACATCGCTCCGGATTGGGGCTGCCGCTGCGGCAAGTTCAATTTCACTTGTCGCATCCCCGGTCAGGAGCACTTTGCTTTTTCCGCACGCAACAAGCACCACTGTAGAGCTCTCGTTTGCATTGCCTCCTTTCTCTGCCATTTTCGGTGCGTCTACAATATTAATTATATGCGATTTAAAACGGATGTGAATTGTTTTTTGCATTTTATATACAATTTTGTGATTTGTTTTTTTCATGGTATATATTAATTTTTCTACATCATTACTGTCTTTTTCCTGTGGAAGGAGCAGCCGTTTCACAGGCAGCCAGCGTGCGATTCCAGCGGCTCCGCCGGCATGGTCATGATGGCCGTGACTGATAATCATCGTATCGATCTGGGTTACGCCAAGGGCCCGAAGCGCAGGTACGACAACCCGTTCCCCTACCTCATAGTGTCCGTTTAATCCCCCTGTATCGATAAGAACGTTCTTCCTGTCCGGCATAACAAGAAGGCAACAGTCGCCCTGCCCTACATCAAGGAAATACGCTGTAAAAGGTACTTTTTGAAAGCGAGGATAGAAAAACAGGGCAGCAAGGCAGAAAGCGGACGCAAGAGCCGCCTTTTTCCGGTACCGAGCAAGACGGGATCCCTGTGGAAAATCGCCAAGGAGCAGGCTGAGCAAAAGACCATAGCAAAAAAGCGCCCCAAAGCCCAAGGGCCCCGTTGTAACCATGAAGGGCCGGCTTTCTGAAAGCAGACGGCCCAGTTCAAGAGATAGACTGACGAGACTGCCTGCCATAACAAAAAGGACCCGTCCCAAAAAGGGCAGGACAAGACCCCCAAAAACGGCACTGACGGCAAGAACGAGGGAAAGGCTCAAAAGCGGCACAAGAAGCAGATTGGCTGGAAGGGATAGGAGGCTCACGGCGTGGAAATGATGGACAAGCAAAGGAAGGGAAAAAATATGGGCCGCGAGGGGAACAGAAAGGGCCGTCCCAAGGCCCTGCCCTAAAAAAGATGCAAGCCCCCGTTCCACCCTCTCCTTTAAGAGCATCAGTCCGGCCGCTGCCGCAAAAGAGAGGGCAAAGCCAATATCCCAGATCCAAAAGGGATGGATGCCCAGCAGCAAAAGGGCCGAAAAGCCAAGAAAAGACGGTCCGCTTGCCCGGCGCCCCAACAGCTCCCCCAGCAAGACGCCGCTGCCAAGGAGCACTGCTCGGCAGACAGATGCCCGAAGCCCGCAAAGGATGGCGTAGCAGAACAGAAAAAAGAGGCCCCCCAGCGGTTTGACAGGGCGCGGCAGCGGGAGATACTCCGCCGCCAGGACATAGAGACCAAGGAGAAGTGCCACATGGCTTCCAGATACAGAAAGAAGATGGGACAATCCGCAGGCCGTAAAGATCTGGAGTGACGAGGCGTCCATCCCTTCACTGCCGCCGAGGAGCATGCCCCCTAGGAGGGCGGCCTCGCGCGGAGGAAGGGCCTCCGAAAGCCGTTTTCTTACGGTGCTGCCCCACTCGGCTATCCGGTCCAGGGCATCTTTTTCTCCCCCTTCATAGTGCAGACAACCATTTTGGGTCCTGATCCTTCCCGGAATCTTTCGGGCAGCACTGCGCTTTGTTTCATCCACCATACCAGGATTATAGAACGTTTCTATCGGTTCCAGGCAGCCTTCTGCCGTATAGGTCCCCCATGAAGGTCCAGGAAGGGTCCCCAAATGAAGAACAGGGATGCGCATGCCTTCATAAAGAAGCGTAAAAGAAACAGATCGATCCCGGACGCGCAGAGAGCCTGGCTCGAGCCGCCCCGTAAGCCTTACAGGGTTCCCCAAAAAAGGAGCCATACGGCTTGCCGCGCTCTGCCGTTCCCGCCCGGAAAGGGCCCCGATAAAGAAGGCGGGCAATAAAAAAAAGATCAGGATGCCCCCTTTTTTCCTTTCCTTCCAGAAAAGAGCTGCAAATAGGCTCCCCAATAGCAGGCCTAAAACAAGCCATCTGGAAGGCCGGGCTGAAAGCCCCCACAGTGTGCCCAGACTAAAGCCCAGTCCGGCCCAGGAAAGGGGCGTCATGGGATGACCTCCACAAGCTCCCGGAACCGGGAAAGGTTTTTAGGCCCTATGCCCTTGACGCGCAGCAGCTCATCCACGGATTGAAAAGGGGCCTTGTTCCTTTCTGAAATGATGCGCTGTGCCATACCGGGGCCAATCCCGGGGAGATGTTCCAGTTCTTCCTGGGACGCATCATTGAGATTGATTCTTAGGAACCCAGCGGCGCCTTTATCTTTCCTTTTCTCTTTTTCCCGAGCAGGCAAGTCGCCCGCAGAAGGCGGCGCTTTTCCCGCTGCAGGGCGCCGATTCTTACGCAGCGGCACGTTCACTTGACAGCCATCCTTGATTTTTTTCGCTAGGTTGACCCGCGTTTCATCAGCCTCATCCGTCATGCCGCCTGCCTTGCGGATGGCATCGGCATAGCGCAGGCCCGGTGCAAGGTCATAAAGACCTGGGTACATGACGGCACCGCTGACATAGACACGAAGACTGGGAAGCGCCTTCTGCTCCCGCTGCTTTGTCATGACTGCCTCAGGATCCAGCGGGGCCTTATTTTGCCGCGGCGTTTCTTCCCAATAAAGGGTGGTTCCCACAATAAGAACCATGAGGACAAAGATGACAGCTGCTTTTCTGCGGTTCCATAGATTCATGATGCGACCTCCTTTTCAAAAAAAAAAGCAGGCCATCTCCCCGCGAAGGGGTGATAACCTGCTTTTGAACGATTGCAATCGTCTAAAAGGGAATCCTTATTTCAGTAAAACGTCTTACGGTTTTACCACAATGTTGACCAGACGGCCCGGAACGGCAATGACGCGGACAACCTTGCCGCTGCCGATGGCCTCCTTGACAGCCTTGCTTTCCAAGGCGACCTTGCCCAAGGCCTCCTTATCCATTTCCGGATCGACCATGATGCGGTCCTTCGGCTTTCCGTTGACTTCAACAAGGACCTCTACTTCATCGACCTTGATGGCTTCTTCATCGTACTTCGGCCAAGCCTGTTTATGGATGCTTTCCGAATCATCGATAGTGCCGTGCCAGAGTTCTTCCGTAATATGGGGAACGAAGGGCGCCATCACAAGGAGCAGATCCGTAATGACTTCCCAGATGAGGCCCGGATGTACTTTCTTGGCCTTATCCTTATAGGCATAAAGAGCATTGACCAGTTCCATCATGGTACTGATGGCCGTATTGAAGTTGAAGCGGCTGTCCAGGTCCTCTGTGATCTTTTTCAGGCTCACATGGAGGATATGGCGCATTTCCCGGCCTGCTTCATCCAGTTCCTTCACATCATAGGTCTTGACCTTCTTTTGGAGTTCATCCTGGAAGTGGTAGACAATACGCCATACACGGTTCAGGAAACGGAAGGATCCTTCGACACCTTGGTCGCTCCATTCCAGTTCCCGTTCCACAGGGGCGGCAAACATAATGAATAGCCGGGCCGTATCGGCGCCGTACTTGCCAATGATTTCTTCCGGGGAAACGACATTGCCCAGGGACTTGCTCATCTTAGCCCCGTCCTTGATGACCATCCCTTGGGTCAGGAGGTTCGTGAAAGGTTCGTCAACCTTGACAAGACCGGCATCACGCAGGACCTTCACAAAGAAACGGGAATAAAGCAGATGGAGGATGGCATGTTCAATGCCGCCGATATATTGGTCCACGCTCATCCAATGATCGACCGCTTCATGGCTGAAGGGTGCCTGATCGTTATGGGGATCGGTGTAACGCAAATAGTACCAGCTCGAGCAGACGAAGGTATCCATCGTATCCAATTCACGCGTTGCAGGGCCGCCGCATTTCGGGCAGGTGCAGTGCACGAAGGATTCGCTCGTAGCAAGAGGGCTCTTGGCGCCGGCCGCAAACTTGACATCTGTCGGCAGTTTTACAGGCAGATCCTTTTCCGGACGAGGACTTCGCCGCATTGCGGGCAATTGATGACCGGAATGGGTGCGCCCCAATAGCGCTGACGGCTGATCAGCCAGTCGCGGAGGCGGTAATTGACGCGCCGTTTGCCCAGGCCCTTTTCTTCCATGTAGTCCATGATGGCTCCCATGGCTTTATGCATTTCCATACCCGTGAAGGGACCGGAATTAACGAGGACACCGTCCTTTTCCGTATAGGCGTCGTCCATTTCCTCAAGCTTCAGTTCATGATCCTTTGGCTGGAGGGTAAGGATCTTCTTGATACCGTATTTTGAAGCAAACATCCAGTCACGATGGTCTCCGCTCGGTACACCCATGACGGCGCCCGTACCGTAGTCAAAAAGGACATAATTCGTAATCCAGATCTCTACCTTATGTCCCGTCAAGGGATGGACACAGTCATAGCCCGTATACATGCCCAGTTTTTCTGAGTCAGCACTGGTCCGCTCAATATCCGACGTATTGCGAACCTTGTCACAGAAGGCTTCAAGTTCAGCCCGTTTAGGGTTGTTTTCAAGGATCTTGGCAACAAGGGGATGCTCCGGCGGAATGACGACGAAGGTGACGCCGTAGATTGTATCCGGACGGGTTGTATAGACGGGGAGCTTGGTCCCAAGGTCCGGGCAGTCAAAGCTGAATTCCAGTCCTTCGCTGCGGCCAATCCAGTTGCGCTGCATGGTCTTGACCGGTTCAGGCCAGCCCTTCAAAAGGTCAAGGTCCTTCAAGAGTTCATCGGCATAATCAGTGATCTTAAAGAACCACTGGGACAGGTCCTTTTTGACGACCGGTGTATCACAGCGCCAGCATTTTCCGTCAATGACCTGTTCGTTGGCAAGGACGGTGTTGCATTTTTCGCACCAGTTGACCGGGGCCGTTTTCTTAACGGCCAGGCCGCGCTTATACATGAGTTCAAAGAACCACTGGGTCCACTTATAGTAATCTTCCATACAGGTCTTGACTTCGCGGTCCCAATCATAGGAAAGGCCCATGCGTTTTTGCTGGTCTTCCATGTTGGCAATGTTTTCAAGGGTCCATTTGGCCGGCGGAATGTTATGTTTGATGGCGGCATTTTCCGCGGGCATGCCAAAGGAGTCAAAGCCCATGGGATGAAGGACGTTGTAGCCCCGCATGGTACGGAAACGAGCAACGACATCACCAATGGAATAGTTCCGTACGTGCCCCATATGAAGGTTGCCCGAAGGATACGGGAACATTTCAAGGACGTAATATTTGGGGCGGGGATCATCATTACTGACCTTGTAGGTATGATGATCTTCCCAATACTTTTGCCATTTGGCTTCCGCCTTATGGGGTTCATACTTTTCACTGATCATGGCTTGGCCTCCCTATTTTGGAAACATAAGTGAAATCCCTTGCAATACGGCATTCGATTCTGTAACATAATGGTATTGAAGGAAGTGAACGTACCCCCACCGGATAGAGGCGGGAGCTTCCTGCTTCAACGAGAACAGCACCGCTGACGCAAAAAAGCCGCGATGACTTACACACTCTCCACAAGCGTAGATTTCCGTGCGACCCACGGTATTTCCGCAGTGAAAAATTATTTTCCAAGGGCATTGAAGCCTTGGGAAACCTGCAATTCATCTCACCGCCTACGGCGTTGGTGGGACTTCTTGCAGAATAGGTTACCATTCACTACAATAGATTCATTATATAGTTGACGCCTCATAAAGTCAACGTAGGAAGGAGCACCATTCATGGCCTTTTATGCAATTGGGGACCTGCATCTATCCGGGGCTCCCCCGACAAAACCCATGGACGTCTTCGGCCCTCAGTGGAAAGACCATCGGGAAAAGATCATCCAGCACTGGAAAGAAACCATTGGCACTGACGATACGATTATTCTTTGCGGTGACACGTCGTGGTCCATGGACCTGTCCGATGCCATCGAAAAAGATTTTTCCATGCTTTCCGCACCAGGAAAGAAGATCATCCTCAAAGGAAACCACGATTATTGGTGGTCCAGCATGCGCAAGCTGGAACAAGCCTTTAAGGGCCGTTTCCAGTTTCTTCATAATAGCTGCGTTGTGGAAAAGGATACGGCCATCTGCGGCACCAGGGGATGGAACCTTCCCTCCATGCCGGAATTTACGGACCACGATGACCTCCTATATAAACGCGAGGTCCAGCGCCTCGAGCACTCCCTCAAAGAAGCCAAGTCGTCCGGCGCCAAACGGATCATTGCGGCCCTCCACTACCCTCCCCTCTACGAACCGGAAGAAGTGACAGGCTTTACCGAGCTCTGCCGGGACTACGAAGTCACAACCTGTATCTACGGCCACGTCCACGGTGACGCTGCCCATTTCCTGAACCTCTTCCAAGGCGTCCGGGATGGCACGCGGTACCGCCTCGTCGCGTCCGATTACATTGATTTTTGTCCGGTCAAGATCCTTGACTGACCGGAGAAAGGATTTCCTGTGCATCAATATCTCTTTTTTATCGGCAATTTTCCCATCCGTATGTATGGCCTCATGCTCTGCACGGCCATCTTCATGGCAACGGGAACGGCTTATTTCCTTGCTTATAAGGACGGACGGGGCTGGGAAAAGTACCTGCCCGACATCGGAATCTACGGCGGTTTTGCCGGCATCATCGGAGCCCGCCTTTGGGACGTGTTCTTTTTTGACTGGGCCTATTACAGCGACCACCTGTCAGAGATTTTCTTTGTCTGGCAGGGCGGCATGGCCATCCAAGGCGGCATCGTTGGCGGGATTCTTGCCGGCGCCCTCTACTGGGGCCCATAAGATCAATTGGATTGATATGCTGGACGTGATTTCCCCGGCCCTATTCATCGGCCAGTCCATCGGCCGCATGGCAAACCTCTTAAATGGCGATGCCTTCGGTGCGCCCACTGGCGGTGATTTCGGTATCCTCTATCCCGTCGGGACCCTGGCCCGCAGCACCTATGGAAACGCGCCCCTATGGCCGGCAGAAGTCTGGGAAGGACAGATTGATGTCATCCTTTTTGCGCTGCTCATCATATTCCAGTCCCGGCCTTACAAACGCGGCCAGTGCTGCTTTCTTTACGTCATGCTCTACTCGGCGCTGCGCTTTTTCCTTGAATTCCTCCGCGGCGATTATGTGGAGCCCTTCCTTTTTGGCCTCAAATCAGCCCAGGCAACAAGCTTGATTTTCTTTTTTATCGCCCTCATCGGCTTTATTGGGAGCGGCCTCAGGAAGACGCAGGCCTAGAACAAGACAGACAAAAAACTGCCCTTGTAGGGCAGTTTTTTATTTTCCATTTTTTCTTATGCGTCCTGCCGCTCCGCAAGGGCTGCTTTTCCAAGGCGCCACAAAGGCAGGGCATACAGATAAAAAGCAAAGAGCATACTTGAAATGGGCGCGCCAATAAACGTCAAAGGTACAGCGCCGGCAATGCACCAAGGCACAAGGGCGCTCATGACAACAGCCGTATCTTCAATGGCAAGGGCAAGCTCCTTGCCGTCGGGCATGATCTTGCGGGAAAGGTCACGCGTCATGATGATGGCAAGGGTCTGGTTCGACCCAATGAGGGAACTGATCGTCGCCGCGCCAAAGACGCCGGCAAACGGAAAGAAGCGCTTTGTCAGAGCAAGGAGGACCGATTCAATATTGCGAAGCAGGCCCGTCTTATTAAAAATACCGGAATAGCAGGACCCAATCATGACGATGCCCGTCGTACCAGCCATGGAAAGAAGGCCCCCGCCACGGAGCATGGCATTGAGCTGAGGGTCCGGGGAGGTAAAGCCAAAGAACATGACATGAAGGATAGCGGGAAGGGAAAGGCCCTGATAGAGATACGCGCAGAGGAAACTTAGGACAACACTCACAAAAAGGGTCTTTTTCACAGCCACGCGGAAAAAAGCCAAAACAAGGATGCTGGCCGCCGGGATGAGCATGGCATAGGATACGTCAAAATGGGATGCAAAAAGGTGCTTCACGGCGCTTACCGTCTCCGCCGTGCCTTCTCCCCCACCCATGAGGCCATAGAACACAAGGGAAAGGAGAAAGGGGACCAAGGCACTTTTCATCATGCGCTGGATATTGTCATAAAGGTTCGTTCCCGTCAGGTCTGCCGTAAGGAGCGCGCTTGTCGACACGGGAGAGCAGCGGTCCCCAAAGTAGATTCCCGACAGGACGGCCCCGCCAACGAGCGCCTTGGAGGCCCCCAGGGTTGATGCAATGGTCATGGAAATGAGCCCCATCGTTGCCGCTGTCCCAAAGCTCGTTCCCATCAAAAAAGACAGGAGGCAGTTAAGGACAAAGGTAAGGAGTACGATCAGTGCGGGATCGATGACGCCGGACGCATAGTAGACAATGGTCGGGATGGTTCCGCCAGCCCGCCAAAGCCCCGTCAAAAAGCCAATGATGACAAACGTCATGAGGATATTGCGGATGGTCTTCACACCAGCGGCCCACATGCCCACGATTTCCTTTAGGGAAAAACCCTGGTAGCGGGCATAGCCGCTAAAGATCAGGAGCCCTGCAAAAAGAGCGGCTAAAATGGAAACCCCTGTAAAGACACTGCCTAAAAGAAGCAGGGAAAAAAACAATAAAATGACATTTTCAAGCATGGCTGGGGACGCCTCCTAAAATAAATCCGCAAAATGGGCATAATGGAGGATTTCCCCTCTTTCGCCAAGGACCCTGACCGCTTGAGGGTCAAGAAGGGCAAACCCCTTGACCTCCTCTTTTTGGACCGTGACCGCCGATTCCGTAAAGGGAAGGCGCACTTCATAAATGTCGACAAAGTAGTTGTTCTGTTCTTTTGGGGAATCATTGCGATATGTATGGATAAGACGGACCGCCGCTTTATCCGGCACAAGGCCCGTTTCTTCCCGCGTTTCCCGAAGGACCGCTTCAAGAGACGTTTCGCCTGCCTTGACACCGCCGCCGGGGATCTCCCATTTTCCAGGTGCCCACTGCTTATCGAGCTGACGCTGGGTAAGCAGGATGCGTCCCGTTTCATTGATAATAAGGGCAAGGACCGTCAAGTGATAATCGCCCGGTTTCATATGCCAATCATTGCGCGCCATGGTGCGGCCTGTGCGTTCTTTTTTCTCGTCATAGATATCCCAATATTCCATGCTAGTCCTTCTCCTTTTCGCAAAGTGCGTCGAAACGCTGCAGCACGGTTTTCATTTCCTCCGTAAAATATTCTTCCGCTATTTTATAGATAGAGGCAGGAATGCCAAAATAAGGTTCTGCAAGGCTTCCGCTGATGGCGGCAAGGGTATCTGTATCACCGCCGAGACTGACAGCGCGCCTTAGCGCATCCTCAAAACTGTCCGATGCCAAAAAGGCCGTCAGGGCCTGGGGTACGGATCCGTCGCAAGTTGCCTCCCCTTCGTAATGGCTTCTAAGCTCGTCAAAAGGTTCCGAAAGGTCATAAAAGCGCCCCAGATAAGTACGGATCACGTCCTTCCTGGCTCCCGAGCGAGCAAGGAAGATGGCTCCCGCAACAGCTTGGGCCGCCTTTTCCGCACTTTTTTCATTATGGCTCACACGGCAGGAAATAAGAGCCAGTTCCTCGGCTTCCGCCAAGGTGTAGGCAAACCAGCCAGCCGGAGAAACGCGCATGGCCGCTCCATTCCCGCAGCTGCCATAAGGCCCCATGGTCTCATCCATGAGCCACGCCTTGAATTTCTGTCCATAGCCGGCATCCGGATAGGTGCGCCCCAACCTACGCATCCGTTCGCAAAGAAGGGGGCCCAATACGCTTTCTGTTTCAGGAAGGTCGGTTTCCCGCATCGTCAGGAAGGCTTCTGCCACGGCGGCCGTCATCAGGGAGTCATCCGTCACGCGGCACCCTTCGGCAAACAAGTCGAATTCCTTTTCCCGAAATCCGGTCCACTCAAAACGGGACCCTACAATATCACCAATAAAGGCACCCTTCACAGCCTATCCCTCCCTTTTGGCAGCAGTTATACCCCATACTCCAAGACAACAGGACAGTGATCACTGCCCATGATTTCGTTCATGATGGTTACATCCCGGATCTTGTCACGACCGGCTTCTGAAACAAGGAAATAATCAATGCGCCACCCCGCATTCCGTTCGCGGGCCTTGAACATATACGACCACCAGGTATAGGCCCCTTCCCGATCAGGATAGAGCATACGGAAGAGTCAACAAAGCCCGGGCAAGGAACGCATCGAGCTTTTGCCTCTCCTCGTCAGAAAAACCGGCATTGTGATGGTTGGAATCGGGGTTCTTGAGATCAATGGGTTCGTGGGCCACATTCATGTCCCCGCAGACAATGGTGGTTTTCTTCTTGGAAAGGTCCTCACAGTACGCCTGGAACGCGTCTTCCCAAGCCATGCGATAGCTTAGGCGAGCCAGCTCGCGCTGCGAATTGGGCGTATAGACATTGACAAGGTAAAAATCATCATATTCCGCCGTAATGACGCGGCCTTCCTGGTCATGTTCCTCGATGCCCAGACCATAGGTCACGGAAAGGGGCTTGATCCGGGAAAAGATGGCCGTTCCGGAGTAGCCTTTTTTAACGGCACTGTTCCAATATTCATAATAGCCGGGAAAGTCAAAGCTGGCCTGTTCCCGCTGCATCTTCGTTTCCTGGATAGAGATGATATCGGCGTCCAGTTTTTCCATGGACTCCTTAAAGCCCTTATTCATGCAGGCCCGAAGGCCGTTGACATTCCAGGTGACAAGTTTCATGAGATTCCTCCATTCACTCATAAGGAAGGAAAGATCCAGTAAAGGGCCCCTAGGGCAAAAAGCCAAAGGAGAAGATAAATGGGATCTCCCGCCATCCAGATAAAGGATACATAGAAAAGGCCAAGGATAAGGCCTATAGAAGCAAAATAAAAGAGAAACAGCAGGCGGCGTTTCCTATGAACGGCTTCTTTCATTTCCCAAAGGGCCCGAAACAAGCCATAGCCGCCCATAAGAAGGGCCGCCTCAAAAGCACCGCTATCCGCGTCAAGCTGGTTAAGGAAAAGGGCCGTTCCCAAAAAAAAGGGAAAAAGGACAGAAGGCCCCCGCTGGATCAAGTCCCTTCTTTCAAAAAAAAGAAGATGGACGCCCCACAGGATATAAAAAAGAACCCAAAAAACGGCATGAGGAAGGGCCAAAGGATAGCTGTGAGGAGAGACAAAAAGTGCCGTAAGGAGCATGACAAGGACCCTTTCAAGGATTGCGGGAGCGCCTTGCCTTTTTTCCAGGGCTAACTGGTAAGCGTCGAGGGCACCAAGAAGGAGACTGCCCCAAAGCACCCAAGGTTCTTCGAGAAAAAAGAGCAGCAGGGCAGCGGCCGCCAGAAAGGCCGCGCCCTTTTTGCGGCTGTGCGCCCAGCCCCTATGAAGTCCACAGATCCACCGGTTCATAGGGCCCCCTTGCCAAGCTGCGTCAGAAATTGAAGGCTCTTTAGCGGCCGGTCCGTTTGGAATGTCAGGAACCGATAGAGGATCTTTTCCACTTCCATCAATTCCTTTCCCCGCACCGTAAACGGTTCGGGGACCTTAAAATCAAGGGTCAGGAGATGCTGCACAAGCGCCTTGGCCTTTACCGTAAGGGGCAGATCATGGTCCAAGGCACAGTCCCTGCACAGGAAGCCGCCCTGAACAGGACTGAAATAACCGTCTTCTTCCATGGGTTTTCCGCAGGTTGTACAATAGTCAAGAACCGGATCGAAGCCGCAAAGGGCCAGAAGTTTAAAGAGGGTGCTGTCCGTCACGAGCCGTTTATTATGGTTTGGAAAGAGGGTAAAAGCCTGACAAATAAGGAAAAAGGCCTCTTCCAGCGGTTCTTCCTCTTCAAACAGCTGCATCACGGCCTCGGCTATGATGGCACCGTAAGCCATGCCTTCAATATCCATGACATGGGGCAGGTTCATAAACTCACACCCACGCAGGGTTGCCACCTTACGGCCCGGCATGAGGGTCACGCGCAGCTGGGCAAAAGGCTGGACAATCCGACCGCTCGTACTCTTGGGATAGGCTGCCCCGTAGGCGATGAAAGGTACTTTCCCATGGTGACGACAAAAGCAGACTGCGTACTTATCCGCAGTCTGCCAATTCCTTACTTCCAATATGACCGCTTCATCCTGAAAGGCTTCACTCGTCATGGACTGTCTCTTCCTTTTTGTCTTTCTTCAGAGGGATGACACGGACCCGAAGGACACGGAATCCGGATGAATCGAGCACTTCAAAACGATTGCCCCGCTCATCGACGGAATCTCCCACAACGGGCTGACGGCCGATGAGGCCAAAGACGTACCCGCCAATGGTATCTTCCTCAGGATCATCAAACTGGATGCCCATCGTCTCCGAGACTTCGTCCAAAAGGACCAAGCCGTCAAACACATAGGACCCATCGGGCATCTTGTTGATTTCCGGCATTTCCGTATCGTGCTCATCTTGGATGTCACCAACGATTTCCTCCAAGAGGTCTTCCATGGTGACAAGGCCCGCTGTTCCGCCATATTCATCGGCAACGGCCACCATCTGGACATGTTTGTGCTGCATGAGCTGAAGGATCTTCACAATGGACATACTTTCAGGCACCACGTCAATTTCCCGCATAATGGACTTAAGATCTGCGTGGGGATCATGTTGGTCAAGGTTCATCAGTTCCCGGATATGGATCATCCCCAGGATATGGTCGCGGTCTTCTTCACAAAGCGGATAACGGGTGTGACCGGAATCATGGACAACCTTCAGGTTTTCTTCCAAGGAATCTTCCACAAACAGGCAGATCATATCCTGCCGGGGAACCATGACCTCCCGGGCAACTCGGTCGGCAAAATCAAAGACATTATCAATCAGGCGGCTTTCTACGGGATCGATTTCCCCGCCTTTTTCGCTGTCACTGACCATCCGCCGAATATCATCTTCTGAGCGGCTCATATCAGGATCATAGGGCTGAATGCCCATGAAGCGATAAAGGCTGCGGCCCACATGCCAAAAAAGATAAGCAAAAGGATATACAATCGGTTTCAATATGCGTCCAAGCGCAGGACCCGCGTCGATAAGTCATCTCTCCTTTTTTCCAAGGACTGTGGTCCTTCGGCAAAGCGCCATCCTCGAACCACAGCACCACTTCAACGAATCACAGTGTGCCATTTTTGGGCACTTTTGGGCTGTCAATGTTAATTTTCATTATACAATAGGTGCCGCGGCATGGTCAATATGCCCTATGATCGGAACTCAGCCCAAGCTGTCGGAGTTCGGTTTCCTTTTCCCGCCATTTGGGACGCACCTTGACCCAGATTTCAAGATAAACCTGACTGCCGACAAGATCTTCGATATCCTTGCGGGCTTCCGCGCTGATCTGTTTCAGCATCTGTCCCTTGCGACCAATGAGAATTCCTTTTTGGGAATCCCGTTCCACATAGATATCGGCCCGCACATAAACCATCCCATTATCACGGGTCTTCATTTCGTTTACCTTGACGGCAACGGCATGGGGCACTTCATCATGGGTGAGGCGCAGGATCTTTTCCCTGATGATTTCGCTTACCATGACCCGTTCCGTCTGATCCGTGTAAAGGTCTTCCGGATAAAAGCTAGGGCCTTCCGGCATGAGGCCTGTCAGTTCCTCGATAAGGGGCGTGAAATCCCTATCTTCCAAGGCAGATAGGGTCATGATGCCGTGGAAGGGATAGGCCTTTTGAAAAGCGTCAATACGCGGCAGAAGGTTTTCTTTCTGGTTGATGAGATCCACCTTGTTAAGGACAAGGATGACCGGGACCTGAACCTTTTTGAGCCGTTCCAGGATATAGGCCTCCCCTTTTCCCCGTTTTTCTGTGGCGTCAACGACATAGAGCACGGCGTCAACGTCCTTTAAGGAATCCTCGGCGGCTTTGACCATATGCTCCCCCAATTTATCCTTAGGTTTGTGGAGGCCTGGCGTATCAAGGAAAATAAGCTGGGCCTTTTCCGTCGATAAAATGCAAAGAATGCGATTGCGCGTCGTTTGAGGACGGTCTGATACGATGGCCGCCTTTTCCCCGATCAGTTTGTCAATGAGGGTCGACTTGCCTGCATTGGGGCGTCCAATAACGGCGATATAACCGGCCCGATGTTCTTGCTGCTGTACTTGCATGATGCTTATTCCTTTTCTTTTAGAGTAAAGCCGTAAGGCAGGAGTTCTTCAAGGCTCACACACTGGCTGAGCCCCTTGAGGTTTGTCAGTTCAATATGGGAAATCCCAAATTCAGCCATGACCTGGCGGCAGGCTCCGCAGGGAGACACAGGTCCTTCCGTATCAGCCGTCACAAGCAGGGTTTCAAAATCGCGTACGCCTTCTTTGACGGCTGCAAAGATAGCATTTCGTTCGGCGCAGACCGTCAGTCCGTAAGATGCATTTTCGATATTGCAGCCCGTAAAAACGCGGCCGTCCTTCGCCCTGACTGCCGCTCCCACGGCAAAGTGGGAATACGGGACATAGGCGTTTTTCCGTGCCGCTTTGGCCGCTTCAAAAAGGATCAGGTCCATCGTCAGCCTCAAAATTTTCCTCGGCAAGGTCAAGCCTGCGCAGGACTTCTTCCTCCCGTTTGCGCATAATAAGCTTGTCCTTTTCTTCCATGTGATCGTATCCCAGGAGGTGGAGCATCCCATGAACGGCTAAATAGGTCATCTCCCGTTCGAGTCCGTGACCGTATTCCTCACCTTGGCGGACTGCTGTCGGAGCGGAAATGATGACATCACCCAATAGATGTTCAATCTCGTCATCGTCCACTTCCGGTTCCTCTTCCCCTTCGTCAAGGGCAAAGGAAAGCACATCCGTCGGCCGGTCAATGCCGCGGTAAGTGCGGTTGAGTTCATGGATTGCAGCGTCATCGACAAGGGTAATATCCACTTCTGTCTGCGGGGACAGGGCCTCCAGTTCCGCAACGACATTCATGGCTTTGGTCAGGTCCGCTTCCAGCGCTTCAGGAATGGAGACCTTTTCCTGGTTATTTTCGAGTGTGACGATCATAGCCGTCCCTTCCTTTCTTTTTAGCATTATCGTATTTTTTGTACGCCCGGATGATGGCCGCCACGATTTCATGCCGGATGACATCGCCGTCCGTAAAGTGAACAATGCCAATGCCAGGGATTCCCTGGAGAACATAGGCGGCATTGGTGAGCCCGGACTCCTTGCCCGGCGGCAAGTCCACCTGGGAATCATCCCCTGTCACAACAAGCTTGGAGCCAAAGCCAAAACGGGTAAGGGCCATGCGCATCTGCTCAGCCGTCGTATTTTGGGCCTCATCGATGATGATGAAGGCATCGCTCAACGTCCGTCCGCGCATATAGGCAAGGGGCGCCACTTCAATGGTTCCCCGGGTCAAATACTTCTGGAAGGATTCCATGCCGAGCATCTCGTAAAGGGCGTCATAAAGGGGCCGCAGGTATGGATCCACCTTTTCCTGCAGGTCCCCGGGCAAAAAGCCCAGTTTTTCCCCTGCTTCCACAGCCGGCCGCGTGAGGATGATTCGCTCCACTTCGTGGTTCTTAAGGGCCTTGACCGCCATAGCCACGGCAAGGTAGGTCTTGCCCGTTCCCGCCGGTCCTAACGCAATGGTCATTTGATTTTCCCCAATGGTCTTGAGGTACTGCCATTGGCCCAGGGTCTTGGCCTTGACCTGTTTTCCCCGGTAGGTCGTAATGACCGTATCCGTATAAAGCTGATGCAGGGCCTCTTCCTTGCCGTCACGAACCAGCTTCAGCGTGTATGTCACATCATGGGTCGTAATGGGCAGCCCTTGGCGATAGAGATAGAGCAGTTCCGAAAAGGCTCGTTCCATCCGCCTGAGCGCCGCTTCCGTCCCGGTAAGGAGCAGTTCATTGCCCCGGGGGATAATCCGGCACTCCGGATCATCCATCAGTTTCAGGTATTCATCATTTTTCCCCAGGACAGCCACCATTTCCCGATTGTCCTTAAAAATCAGCTTCTTTTCCAGCGTTTCTGGCAACCCGATTTCCTCCTTAGCCTTTTACAATCTTGATTTTCTTGATAACAACGGGCGTCACTGGCCGGTCATTGGCGTCCGTTTTAACCTTACCAATCTTTTGGACTACATCAAGTCCTTTGACGACGCGGCCAAAGACAGCATGATGATCATCCAGCCAGGGCGTCTTCTCCAGGGTAATGAAAAACTGGCTTCCACCTGTATCAGGGCCAGCATTTGCCATGGACAGGATGCCCGGTCCATCGTGACGCAGATTCTTTGAAAATTCATCTTTGATGGTATAGCCCGGTCCGCCCGTTCCATCGCCTTTGGGATCGCCGCCTTGGATCATGAAGCCGTCAATGACGCGGTGGAAAGTGAGTCCATCATAGAAACCAGATTCCGCAAGCTTTACAAAATTGGCACAGGTCTTGGGTGCCCCTTCTACGGCAAGGCGGACCTCAAAATTGCCGAGACTGGTCTCAAATTGGGCTGTGACAGGGCCCTTTAGGGCCGGTGCGTCCGTTCCAGCCGCTTTGCCGCTTTTGCCGCAGGCAGCCGTGAAAAGTGCCGTAATGACGGCAATCAGTAAGAACAGCTTTTTCATGGTCAATCTCCTTTACCAAAAAAAGGACCCGTGGGTCCCACTATGAAAGTCTTCGTCTTCCTTATTATATCTGTTTAAGGCAAAAAAATAAACATCACCGCCCCTTATGTCCAAATCCTTTTCCCCTGGAAAAAATAAAAAAAGAGTTGACAAGACTCTTTCCTTTGGGTATACTAATATTCGTCTCGGAACTATAGCTCAGATGGTTAGAGTACCACGTTGACATCGTGGGGGTCACTGGTTCGAATCCAGTTAGTTCCACCACTTTAAAGATGAAGCCGCTCCTTGGGGGGCGGTTTTTTTATCTTTTTTCTGAATTTCTTCTTGCTCCGTTCTGTCATACCTGCTATAATATCCGCATCACATTCAAATAAAGCAGTGCAGGACTGACGGATAAGTGGAATTGACCACGTGCTCTGCATTGTGTAACTTGCCGACCGTCTGGGCAGAGAAAAGCAGCCCGGACGGTCCTTTTTCATCCCGGCCTTTTCCTCTGCAGCCTTATGCTGCAGATTGGTCCGGGCCTTTTCTCTTTCTAGGGGAAGTTTTCCCAGAAAGGAAGCAACATGAGAAACCGCTCACTGATTGCACTGTCCGCCGTAGGCATTCACCTCTCCATTGGGAGCGTCTATGCTTTCAGCGTCCTTGTCCGCCCCATCATGGAAACCTTGGGGGCTTCTATGGGGGATGTCACTTGGACCTTTTCCCTTGCCATCTTGTTTCTTGGCATGTCAGCCGCACTCTTGGGGCGCTTTGTAGAAAAAATAGGCCCCCAAAAAAGTGGCCTCATGGCCGCCTTTTTCTTCGGAACGGGCCTTTTGGGTACGGCGTATGCCCTTTCCATCAGAAGCCTTTCCCTCCTCTATCTCTTTTATGGGTGCATTGGCGGCATTGGTCTTGGCACAGGCTACATCACACCCGTATCAACCTTGGTGAAATATTTTCCCCACCACCGCGGTTTTGCAACAGGTCTTGCCATCATGGGCTTTGGTTTTGCCGCTCTCATTGCAGCTCCCCTCATGCAGCAACTCACCCGCACGGTGGGCCTTACCCGCACCTTCTGCCTCATGGCAGGTGCCTACTCGGTCATCATGGTCCTTTGTGCCCTCTACCTCAAACCGCCCGTCCTGAAAAAGGAACATGACGCTGATTCCCAGTCCCTTACGGGAAAGACTGCATCAGAAGCCATGCATACCTGGCAGTTCCAAAGCCTCTGGTGGGTCTTTTTCATCAATATTACCTGCGGCATCTTGCTGCTTGCCGTCTTAAGTCCCATGGCCCAGGACGTGATTGGCATGTCAGCTCAGGAAGCAGCCGCTTTTGTGGGCATTATTGGCATCATGAACGGCGGCGGACGCATCCTTTGGTCCACCATTTCTGACCGGCTGAGCCGCCCTGTAACATACATTCTCTTTTTTGCCCTTGAGATCCTGGCTTTCTTCGCCCTCAGTGCCACCACCTCTTCCTTTGTCTTTAAAGGTCTTGTGCTCTTTATCATCAGTGCCTATGGCGGCGGCTTTTCCTGCATGCCGGCCTATTTGAGCGACCTTTTCGGCACCAAACAGCTAAGTGCCATTCACGGCCGCATCCTTTCTGCCTGGGCAATGGCAGGCATTGCCGGTCCAACTCTCATCTCCTTTTTCTATAAGCAGACAGGCACCTATGCATCGGTGCTCATTTTCTTTGCCGTTCTCTTCATCCCGAATCTCATCATAGCCATCCAGCTCAAGGGTAAAGGGTTTGAACAGAAAGAAGTCCCCGCCCTCGACTCCCTGGAAACAAAATGAAGGCATGAAAAAAGCAGCCCTGAAAAGGCTGCTTTTTTTATGGGCTGGATGGGGCTTTAGGCGGAAAGGATGGCGTCCAGCCGCTCTGCCATGTGGATGACCAGCCCATCACAATTGACCTTCTTTGTCACGCCTTCCTGAGCGGCTTTCATAAGCAGTTCCGTGCAGGCCGTGGTCCCGTGGTCACGGGAAAAATCCTGGAGCAGGGCCATGGCCTTTTCCTGGGGGATCCCTGCAAGGGACAAGATCATAAGGCCGGCGCTCACCACACCGCACGTACCGCCGTGCATCATACCGCCGCCATAGTTTGCGCCCATGGCAAAGGCCCGCTCGTCACTGACGCCGAGGACATCGGAAAAAGCGACAAAGGGATTGGGCACAATTATAATGAATGGGTTCATCGCTTTCGCGAAGCATTTTGGCTTTTACAACGTGATTCATGGATCACTCCTCCTTTGTACAGGCCCCATTATACCCTATTTGGGTATCAATTGAATAGAGGGCTGGGGCAAAAGGTGATATAATAAGGACCATCTAAAGAAAGGAAGACATCCTATGGCTGAAAAAACCATTCATATTCCCTACGGAAAAGGCGAGGCCACGCTGACGCTTCCTCAAGAGCGGATTGGTTCCATCCTTGTGCCGCGGCACCATGCCGCCCTTTCCATAGACGATGCCGTGACGGCCTGTCTGCGTCACCCCACTGCTTCTCCCCCCCTGCGTGAGATGGTAAAAAAAGGAGCCTCCGTAGTCATTGTAACGGCGGATATTACCCGTGCCTGGAACCATTCACGGGATTTCATGCGGCCCCTGATCAACGAACTCAATGAGGCAGGCATCCCCGATGAGGATATTTCCATCGTTTTTGCCCAAGGTACGCACCGAGCCCAGACCCCTGATGAGGACATAGCTGTCGTCGGAGAAGAAGTCGCCCGCCGGATCCGCCTTTACCAGCACGACTGTCACGACCGGGAAAACCTTGTCCTTGTGGGGACCACGTCGCATGGAACCGCAGTTGAACTCAATCGCCGTGTTGTCGAAGCGGATTTCGTCATCGTGGCCGGAGGGATCATGCCTCACCTGTTTGCAGGCTTTGGCGGCGGACGAAAAATGATCCTTCCCGGCGTTGCCAGTTGGGAAACAATCCAGAAAAACCACGCCCTCGCCCTTTCAGATACCCCGGGGGAAGGCATCAATCCCCTTACGGAGGGCCGGTCCTTGACGCACAATCCCGTCCATCAGGATATGCTGGAAGGCATGGAATTCTGCCGGCCTGATTTCCTGCTGCACTCCCTCATCAATGAACGGGGCGAGGTCTGCGGATTTGTCAGCGGCGATCCTTACGAGGCCTGGCTTGAAGGGACGCAGGAGGTGCTCAGCAATGACGCGGTTTCCTTACCCAAAAGCAGACCTGACCATTGCTGGTGCCGGCGGGTATCCCAAGGACCTTTCCCTCTACCAAGGCTGCAAATGCTATGAGCCAGCCCGGGACGTAACCAAAAAGGGTGGAATCATCATTGCCCTAATCGAATCACCGGACATCAAGGAACCACAAATCTTCTGGGAGAGTTTCCGCTACAACAGCCGCCTTTCTATGGAAAAGGCCCTGCGGCAGCATTTTACCATTCCCTTTTTTGTCGCTTATTTTCTCTACACCCTGGCAGAGGACTATACCCTTTACCTTGTGACCAAGAAAGAAAACTTTGAAGCTGTCCGCCGCATCCACCAGATTCCCACAAGGACGCTGGAAGAAGCCTATGAAAAAGCCAAAGCCCAGCTCCTTTCAGAAGAAAGACAGACTTTACGGTCAATATCATTCCCAACTGCGGCACGGTCATTCCCCTTGAACGCTGACAAAAAATCCCTTCCGGATGACCTGGAGGGATTTTCTTCATTCATAATGGTTCAGGATATTGCGGACCCGTTCCTTCTTGCTCTTGGGGACCTTGTTTTCATAGTTGCGGAAATTGTTTTCCCGGTGGTCCGTTGAATAATCCGCATAATCAATTTCAAAATGGGATTCATAGCTCCGATTATAGTCACCGTGCCCATCATCACATTGATAGATCAGTTGCTCCATAGGACCCTCTTCTTTCCATAAATCAATTTCTCTGCTATTCTATCACAGCCAGCCGCCTTGAGAAAGAGAAATTTCTAAGTAAAAATCGTCTGAATTCTCTAGAAATCAAGATAAAAAAAAGGTACAATAAAGGAAGTACCCTACAGAGGAGTGATTCCCGTGAAAATTGTAACCATGTTAAATGACGGGCAGGAGCAAGTCGGCATCCTGTCTGAAGACGGTAAATCTGTCATTCCCGCCAACAAGTATGCCGATATGCCCGACCTCATGGCTCACAGCGATTTCGAGGAACTGCTTGCCATCAGCCGCATGGGAGTTGCCGCCGTCCCCATAGAAAGGGTCAAGATCCTGGCACCCATTACGGAACCGGCCAATGACATCATCTGCCTGGGAATCAACTATGCCTCCCACGATGAGGAATTGCCGCAGGAATACACGGAAGAAAAGATCCAGAAGCGGGACGTGCCCGTCTACTTTTCCAAACGGGTCACGCGCTGCGTCGATCCTGATGGAGCCATCGACGGTCATTTCGATATCGTCAGCAAACTTGATTACGAATGTGAACTTGCCGTCATCATCGGAAAGGACTGCAAAGATGTAAGCGAGAAAGAAGCCCCGGACTATATCTTTGGCTATACCATCCTGAATGATGTCACGGCCCGGGATGTCCAAACGGCCCACAAGCAGTGGTACTTTGGAAAAAGCTTGGACCACTTTGCGCCCATGGGACCTGTCATCGTTACGGCAGAAGAGTTTGCCTTCCGCCAGCTCACCATTACATGCCGCGTAAATGGTGAGCTGCGGCAACAGGACAATACAAGGAACCTCGTTCACAGCATTGCCTACATCATCAGTGAACTCTCCCACGGAATGACCCTGCGCTGCGGCACCATTATTTCCACGGGTACACCAGCCGGCACAGGCGTCGGCATGAACCCGCCCCAGTATCTAAAGCGCGGCGACGTCGTCGAATGTGAGATCGAAGGCATCGGCGTCTTAAGAAATACCGTCAAATAGCGGTCCAGCAAGAACAACCGTCACGCTAAAGACATGAAAAAGCTGTCACCTTTTTTTGGTGACAGCTTTTTTCGTTCCCCTCATTCGGCTTTTTTCCAAATGGATTCGGCTTTTTTGATGTTTTCCCGAATAGCCGTGCAGCACGTCTTGAATTCCTTTTTCTCCGTGTCCGTGAGAGAAAGTTCAACAACCTTTTCCACGCCATTTTCACCAACCACGGCAGGTACACCTGCAAAGATACCGTCTTCGCCATATTCACCGCGAAGGGGCGCGCTCGTTGCCATGATATGCTTTTCATCGCGCAGGACGTATCCGGCAAGGGTCGTTGCCGTATACGCAATGCCGTATTCCGTGCAGCCCTTGCCCACGTAGGTCACCCAGCCGCCTTTGATGGTCTTTTCCTTGATGGCATCATGATCAAAAACGAAACGGGAATCATCCTTCAGTTCTTCAAGGCGTTTGCCGCCGAACTGGATGACGGACCAAGGCACCATCTGCGCGTTGCCGTGTTCGCCCATCATGTATGCCGTAATGGATTTATGGTCAAGGCCGGTCTGCTGGGAAATGGCACTTACCAGTCGCGACGTGTCAAGACCCGTCCCCGTCCCAAAAACATGGCCCGCAGGCAGACCGCTCAATTTGGAAATGAGATCGGACACCACATCACAGGGATTGGTGATGTTGATGAAGATTCCCTTGAAGCCCCCCTTCATGATCTTGGGAATGAAGTCAGCAACTTGAGCCACCGTAAAGTTCATTTCCGTATCCCGGTTATGGGTAACCAACAGATCAATTTTCCCAAT